>ERZ825896.141-NODE-141-length-93723-cov-4.239815_pt1 | contig 93723 bp, 65 predicted proteins | sample MGYA00519858_ERZ825896 | MGnify/ENA primary metagenome ERZ825896 (study PRJEB31778, sample SAMEA3449214) | human gut metagenome | biome: human gut; feature: human-associated habitat; material: faeces | place: United Kingdom | collected 2010/2012 ... | reverse complement strand
GATCGGGGCCGTACAGCGGCAAGGTGCTCACCTTCCGTGACAGCAGTGACACGAACACCGCGCTGGGAATGTGGGTGTGGGACATCCGCGTAATTGTCGGGGATGACCCGCGTGTGGACATGGATGCCCAGCTGCTGCTGGATATGCTGGCTAAAAACCATTTCACAGAGATTTATCTTGGCTGTGCCTACCTGATGGACGATGAGCAGGTGGCGGCAAACGGCGGGGTGGTTGCCCCGGGCTATGTCGGTGAAGACCAGCTGCGCAGCTTCATTGCGTCGTGCAGCGCGATTGGCGTGCGGGTGTCGCTGCTGACTGCGACATCCGGCGACGCGGCGTATGACTGGTGGGATGCGTCGCTCGGCTACGCCGAAACGGCCGCGCTGATCAGCCGTGCGGCCGCCATCAACGCGCGCGCGTCGGCCGACAGTGAGAAGCTGTACGGCATCCATATCGATCTGGAGCCGGACTGGGACCACGACAGGAACGGACAGCCGGCCCGCGCGCAGAATCTCCAGTCCTGTGCCGACTACGTAACCGCGGCGCGCGCCGCATGCGATGCGCAGTCGCTGGAGTTCGCGCTGGACATCAACGCGTGGATGGGCGGCAGCGCGGATACGGTTTTGGATGAAACCGGCGCGGTGGTGCCGCTGATGGATGTGCTGACCAGAAAGTGCCAGTCGCTGGCGATCATGGCCTACCGCAATTCGGCGCAGGCGCAGTACGAAATTGCCGCGGATGAGATTGCTTTTGCCACAGTGAATGGCTGCCAGATCATGGTGGGTGCGGAATGCGCCCCGCGGGAGACGCTCAGCGACCCGTGGTATATCACTTATGATTCGGTCGGTGCGGACGCGATGATCGCGCAGCTGAACGCACTGCGCGCCCTTCTGGATGAGTCGGGCTGTGCCGGATACGGTGCCGCGATCCATGATAGCTATGCGTTTTACCGCCTGATGACTATGCCAGATGCGGCGCAGATTGCGGCGCAGCCCAACGTGGGGGATGCCGATGACTGGCAGACCGACAATATCGTGGCGGATCGTGCTGCGCTCGGTGTGCCGGCGTCCGCTGCTGCGGGCACCGATACGGTGTATGCGGGCAGCTTCGGCGGGATATATACCCACCAGCGCCTGTATGTGGATCTGGTTGTGGAATCGGGTGCCTGTGCGCGTGTGACCGTCAATTTTGCTTCGGACGGCGTACCGGCGGCCACGGTGGCGATCCATGAGAAATTCGGGTATGCCGACGGCCTGCCGGCGGGACGCTATACCGGCTATGTGAATCTGGAAAAATGGGTGCCGTTCGGCGCCGTCTGCGGCGGTACCGCCGTGCAGGTTACCGGCAGCGGAAGCCTGACGATACAGGCGTTCCGGCTGGTGGATGCTTCAGCGGCCGCGCTTCCCGCAGATATATACACCGCCACCGATGGCAATACCTTCCGTGTCACCCAGGTGACGGCGGATGCGCAGGCGCTGGGGCTGCCGGCGGGAGATATAAGCGTCCTGCCTGACAGCATGAATTCCGATGAATGGTATCATGAGCCGGTGGTGCAGCCGCTGTATCACACCGGATGTTATCTGGCGGTGGATCTGACCGTCAATCAGGGGCAGGGCGGCGACGCGCAGGTGCCGGTGATCGTACGCTTCGGCAACCGCGACGCGGGCACGATGAATATCGAGCTGCATACCCTGCTGGGATGTCCCCGCGGCCTGCGCCCGGGCAGCTATAAGCTGCTTGTCGATATCGGTGCGTATCTGCCGCAGATGGAAGACGGTACCAACTATTTCGGCACGATCATCGAACGCCGCGGCCTGTATGGAGGCAATATCACTGTGCGGCAGTTTGCGCTGGTGACGGCGCAGCGGGTGGAAAAGCCGGACGCGGGCCAACTGTATACCGGTCTGGACGGCGTGCCGTATCTGGTGCACGAGCGGGTCGGGCGTGCCGCGCTGAATATACCGGCCGGACCGCTTAACCAGAACGACGCCCTCTATGGGCCGACCGACCGTATCGCCTGCGGGACGGCGACTCATCTGGCCTATGATTTCACCGTCTATGAGCGTACGCTGTATATCGACGTCCGGTTTGACGGCGACCGTGAGGCAGGCAACATCCATTTCGACCGCGTGCTGCGCGGAGGCGGCGGGCTTCCGCCGGGACACTACCGCGGCGTCATCCCCCTCGAGGGTACGGTGTATCACAATGCACTCGGGGAGATTGAGGGGCTGTATCTGGCCAATCCGGAGGGCGGTTATATCACGGTTGACCAGTTTGCTTTGGTGACGGTTACGCCGTATGACGGCGGATTTGTCCCGATCGAATGAGCGCACTCTGGCCGCCGGTATGCGGCCTGAACAATAAATTAAACGGAAAAGGAGCAAGGGCAATGAAAAAGTTGTTGGCAGCAATATCCGCAATGACAATTGCGCTCGCCGGCGCTGCGATGGCGGCGGGCGCCGCCCCGGCAGAGGAAGAGCCGTCAAAGTACTATGTTATCGACGGTATGGTGTATACCGTTGACCAGACGGTGGCCGATAAGGCTGCGCTGGGGATCCCGGATTCAGCCACCAAACCGGCTGACGGCGACAATGTGGATTTCGGCAAAGACACGCCGGTATCGTGCGGCGATGCAAAGTACCTGCAGTTTTCGTTCACGGTGAAGGATACCGCTCAGATATATATGGATGGGGTGTTCACATATACGCCGGCGGAGGGCGCGCAGATGGACGATTCGGCGCGCAAGATCATGTTCGACCGGGAAATCGGCGAACTGAAGGCGGGGACGCACAGCGGACTGCTGCCGCTGACCGGCACGCTGTACAAGACGCCGCTTGAGGCGTTTGAAAAGTTGCATCTGGTGATTTTCGGCGGCAGCGTGGAGTTCGATACCTTCTCGCTCGTCACCCTGAAAGAAAAGGTTACCGAAACCACCCCGGATCCCGGGCCTGAGCCGGAACCCGAAGGCAAAAAAGTGCAGTTCAATCTCCTGCCGCAGGCCAGCGGATGGTCGGGTGAAAGCACCTTGGTGCCGGAGGCCGCGGAGAACGGCTGGATCCTGAAGGCTGCCGAGGGCACGGAAGGCGGAAACGCTATCGGCTATTTCGGCACCACCTATAAAGAGGGCTGGCTGCTCGCGTACGATTTCACCATCGCCAGCGGCAATGCGACCATCAATATGTCTTTTGTGCGCGGGCTGCAGGACAGCGAGTATCCGGGCGGCGCACCGGATTACTGCCTGAGCAAGGCGATTGCGGCGCAGCACGGGATCGCCACGGTCGGCACCGAAAAGACTTCCCTGCCGGCGGGCACCTACAAAGGCGTACTGGATCTCAGCGAGGTATTCGAGGGCTTCGACGGCTTTGATAAGTTCCAGCATATCGGCGTGTATATGGGTGGAACCACGATGACCTTCCGCGAGCTGGCGTTTGTCACCGGCGTGGAAGCGGGCGTGGATAAGCCCGACGACGGCAAGGACGACGGCGGCGATAAGCCGGCGACCGGTTCGGCGCTGCCGGTGGCGGCGGCCGGACTGACGGTTCTGGCAGCGGGTGCGCTGCTGCTGAGTCGGAAAAAGGGCTGACAGACGGGTTGGCCGGCGCCTCCCGTAGGGGGCGCCGGAAAAGCCGGGCCGCGGTAAGCGGCGGCCCGAAGAAAGGCGGAGCGGAGAATGAAGAGCAGGAAACTGGCGTGCATGGTGATTGCGGCGGCGGTCGCAGGTGTCATGGCGATAATGCCCGTATCGGCCAAAACGGTCGTGGGGAATATGCTGCCGGAGGAGGAGTGGTCGAGCGAAAGCACCATGACCCCGGTAAAGGTAGCGGATGGCTGGAAGCTGAAATCGTCGCCCACACAGGACGGCGGCAACGCGGTAAACTATTTTAATATGACCTACCATCCCGGACAGATGATCGCGTATGATTTTACCGCGGAGGGGGACGAAATCACCATCAACATCGGGTTTATCCGGGATCTTGAAGAGGACGTGTATCCCAACGGCAACCGCGAATTCCTTTTCACCAAATACCTGGCGGAATCCATTGGCATCGAGGGAACCGGTGAAATGGGTGCGACCCTTCCGGGAGGCACCTATAAAGGGGTGCTGGATCCGGGCGACTTCTTCTACGACGGGTTTGACAAATTTCAGCATATCGCGGTCTATCTCGGGGGCGATTCGGTGACCATACGGGAATTTGCCTTTGTCGAAGGCGCGCAGGCTGGCGCGGAAACCTATCCCACCAAACAGGAAGAGACGACGGCGCCGCCCGCACCGACGGATCCGACCAGTCCTGCGGATCCGGAGGAACCGGACAGTACATCGTCGACGCCCGCGGGAACCACGATGGAGGCCGGCAGGCCCACGGACAGCGGCCGGGAGGATTCCTCCGACGCCGCGCATACGGAAGGCTGGCCGGTTGGCTATACGGTAGCACTGGCAGCTGCGGGCGTGGTGGTTGTGGCAGGAGCGATCGTTCTGACGGTAGTGCTGGTGAGAAAAAAGAAACATAAACAGTGAGCCGGTGAACACCGTCCAACCGTAAACCATCGGCATTCGGGAAAGGAAAGAACATATGAACCGATGCGTCGGAATCATTTTCAAACGTGTGGCCGCTCTGACGGCGGCTGTATGCATGCTGCTGGCAGCCGGCTGCCAGCAGGAGAAAACGCCCAGTGAGGGGGAAACGGACAGTTCTGTAACCTCTTCCGGGCCGGAAAGCGCCGGAGGGGAGGAATCCTCGCAGCCGGCTCCCCGCCCAGGCGGCCAGCCCTCGTACGATATCTCCACCCCGCCGCTTGACCAACTCGTTATTCCGGAGGGCTTTTCGGTGGCGCCGGTGCAGTCGGGCGACCCGGACTTTGTGCCCGGCAGCGTGTACAAGGGAGAAAAGCTGACTTTCCGGAAGACAGACGATGCCGCGGGGCAACCGGCGGTAGGCATGTGGGTGTGGGACTGCCGCATGATCAAGGGCACCTCGCCGGACAGCGATATGAGCAGCGACATGCTGCTGGATATGCTCATCCAGAACGGTGTGACCGAGATTTATCTGGGTATGCAGTACTACATGGATCTGGAGTCGCAGATCGCCAATAAAGGAGAGCTGAAGGAAGGCTTCGTCAGCGAGATGGAGCTGCGCGGCTTTGTGAAAAAGTGCGCGAAATACGGCATTCGTGTGGCGATGCTGACCGTGATGGTGGACAATGCCTATGTGCAGTGGGCGCGCAGGGATGACGAAACACAGGAATACCGCGCAACCAAGCGCTGGGTGCGTCTGGTGGCGGATTTCAACTCCCGGGCTTCGGGTGAGGATGAAAAGCTGTACGGCGTGCATATCGATCTTGAACCGGACTGGGAAAACGGCGGAGACGGCCTGCAGACGAATCTGCAGGACTGCGCCGATTATCTGATCCGCATGCGCAAATACTGCGACTTTTATGGTGTGGAACTGACCTTCGATATCAACGCGTTCCTGAAGGAAGAGTGGAAGGCGTACGATGAGAACGGCGAGTACGTCAGCATCCTGGACATCTTCACCAAACAGTGCCGCCAGCTGACGCTGATGTCGTATCGGCGCACCGCGCAGGGGCAGTATGAGCTGGGCCAGCCGGAGCTTTCCTTTGCGGCGAAAAACGGTTGCCAGCTGATTCTGGGCGCGGAAACCGGCGACGCCAGTGAGATGCCGGCGGGTGAGCGGAGCATCACCTATTGGCCTATGGGCGCGGCCTATCTGATCGACCAGCAGAACCAGCTGCGGGAGCTGCTGGATGCATCGGGATGCGCTTCCTTTGGCATTGCCATTCATCATGCGGTGCCGTTCTATACCATCATGACCACAAAACCGTAACAGCGCACCGTGGGGAGGCGTCCGTGCGGACGCCTCCCTTTTCAGGAAAAAGGGGTGCTGCCGGAAGGGACGGATTCACAAATGCATAAAGAATATCACGGCCCGCTTCTCGGCGTGCGGGAGGACGGCGAAGCGATAACTTTGGCTGTCTGGTGGTGGGATCTAGACCTGCTGACGCGGCCGGATGCCGGGATCGGCCTGACGGCGCAGGAGGCGCTGGACATGCTGAAGAAGGAGCATGTCAGTGAGGTTTACCTGGCATCGGATCCGGGCAGGATGCCGCCGTGGGGAAGCCAGCCGCGGGCGGGACAGGCGTCGCTCGAACAGGTTGCCGCATTCATCGGCCGCTGTACGGCGGCCGGCATGCGGGTGAGCGCTCTGCTGGGCCACGGCGGGAAAGAGGTGCTCTCCTGGTTCGCGGACGGACGCGGTTATCCGGAGATTACCGCTTACATCGAGGGGGTTGCGGCCTATAATACGCAGGTGCCCGCGCCGGAACGTTTTTCCGGCGTGCATCTGGATATTGAGCCGGATATGAGCGACGATTACCGCAGATACCGTTCGCAGCTGCGGCGGTTTCTGCTCCACGCACGCGGGCTGTGTGACCGGTACGGCCTGCGGCTGGAAATGGACGTGTCGGCGTGGTATGACGACAGCCAGATAGCGGTGGATGAAGACGGCGACGAGGTACTCATGGCGGATGTGGTTACAACCGCCTGCCAGTCGATCTCAATCATGGCGTACCGCGCGAATGCGGCGGATCAGATGAGTATTGCGGAGTATCTGATCGAGGCCGCGCGGCGCAACGGCTGTGCGGTGAATGTTGGCTGCGAAACCGCGCCGCCGGAGGCGCTGGGCGATGAAGCGTTCATCACTTACGCGAATTTTCCGCCAGCTTTTCATTCTGCTGAGCAGAAAAAGCTGCGCGGCCTGCTGGAAGCCAAGGTGCTGCCGGCGGGATATGGGCTGGCGATCCACTGGGTCAATACATGGTATGCAATGAATCGGCATAGGGGCGGCTGACGGGACGGTGCGGCACAGCGTCCGGAATCAGGAAGGAATGGGGCAGAAATGAAGAACATACAGATCATCGGTGCGGGTACGGCGGAAGAAACCGGCATCCGGCTCACAACAGAGGAACTCGGCCTGACACAGGCAGCCGACGGCATGCCTGTGCGGCTGACCCGGCTGGCCGGCGGAGCGTATACGCTGCAAGTGGAGATGCAGGATGGATCCGCGCGGGTGGAATACCGCGATATCCCTGCGCTGCTGCGCGCGCTGCGGCTGCTCGCGGACGCACTTGAACGTGAGGCGACCGTGTACACGGTGCAGGAGACGCGGCAGCTGGAAAAGAGCGGCGCGATGTTTGACTGTTCCCGCAACGCGGTTTTGACGGTTGACGCGGTAAAATACTTCCTGCGGCAGATGGCGGTAATGGGCCTGAACACGCTGCTGCTGTACACCGAGGACACCTACGAGGTGGAGGGGGAACCGTATTTTGGTTACCTGCGCGGTCGGTATTCGATCGCACAGCTGCGGGAGATCGACGATTATGCCGCGGCGCTCGGCGTGGAATTCATTCCCTGTATCCAGACCCTCGCCCATATGGAGCAGTTCCTGAAATGGAACGCAGCGACCCCGTACCGGGATACGGACGAGGTACTGATGGTAGGGCAGGAGGAGACGTATGCGCTGCTCGAGCGCATGCTCCGGTCGGTCTCATCTGCGGTGCGCACCAGGCGGATCCATATCGGTATGGATGAGGCGCATACGCTGGGACTGGGGCGGCATCTCGACAAATATGGCTACCATACCCGGTTCGAGCTGATGCAGGCACATATCGGGCGGGTGAAAGCGATCACCGATAGCCTGGGGCTCCAGCCGATGATGTGGGGCGATATGGTGTTCCGGATGTATGTAGACGGCGGCGGCTACTATGACCCGGATGTACAGCTGCCGGATGAAGCGCGGCATCTGGTTCCGGAAGGAATCGATCTGATTTACTGGGATTATTATCATCAGGAAGAGGCGTTTTACCACACCTATATCGGCTGGCATAAGAAGCTGGGGCATCTGCCGGTGTTCGGCGGGGGCATCTGCACGTGGACCGGCGCGATGGTGCAGAATTACAACCATACCGTGAAGGCCACCGAGGCGGCCATGCGGGCATGCAAAGCGGAGGGTGTGCAGGAGGCGTTTGCCTGTATATGGAACGACAACGGCGGCGAATGCATGTATCTGTCTGTGCTGCCTGGGCTGGTGAGATATGCCGAGCATATGTACCATGCGGCGCCGGATGCGGCGCATATGGCGGAGCGCATACGGATGTTCACCGGGCTGGAGGAAACGGCGTGGGCTTCGCTTTGCCGTCTGGACTGCCTGGATGCGTCGCTGGCGCCGCTTGAGCCGCAGAACCCCTCGAAATATCTGCTGTGGCAGGATCCGCTGCTAGGCCTGTTTGACCGGAATGCGGAGCCGATCCCGCTGGAGGAGCACTACGCGGCCGTGCGCGGCGAGCTGGAGGCGCGCTGCGGCCAGCCGATGCCGGAGAGCTGCCGCGGCCTGTTTGAACTGATAATCCGGCTATGCGATGTGCTCGGGAGCAAGGCGAAGCTGGGCCTGCGGCTGAAAGCGGCCTATGACGCCTCCGACCGGGCGAGACTGGACGAGCTGGCACATACGGAATTGCCGGCGGTGCTGGAGAAGGTGGAAGCGCTGCACGCAAAGCATGCGCAGGAATGGGCTGCGTGGAACAAACCGTTTGGCTGGGAGGTGCTAGACCTGCGCTACGGCGGGCTGGAGGCTCGGCTGAAGACGACGGCGGCACGGGTGAGCGCCTACCTGCGGGGAGAACTTGGGCGGATTGAGGAGCTGGAGCCCGAGCGGCTGACCTTTGATGGCAGGGAACGGGTGGAAGATTTGTGGATGGGGCATTTCAATCAGTATCATCTGATGGTTACGCCCAACAATTTGGGGTGATTCCCGGGAAAGAGGCGAATGGCATGCCGCAGCTGCAGATAATTTTGGTTTCAGGTACCCACTGGGACCGGGAATGGTACCGGACATTCCAAGAATTCCGTTTCCGGCTGGTGGATATTCTGGATGAACTGCTTGTCGTTCTCGAACGGGAAGAGGAGCTGGTGTTCCTGCTGGACGGGAATACACTCACACTGGAGGATTATCTCGAAATCCGGCCGGAAAAGCGGCCGGAACTGGAAAAATATATCGGTCAGGGACGGCTTCGGGTAGGGCCGTGGTACTGTATGCCGGATGAATTTCTGGTTTCCGGGGAGAGCCTGATCCGCAACCTGCAGGCGGGCTGTGCGGCGGCACGGCAGTTCGGGGGAGAGCCGGTCAGAAACGGATACCTGTGCGACTGCTTTGGCCACACCGCGCAGATGCCGCAGATCCTTGCCGGTTTCGGAATCCGGCAGGCGGTGGTCGGCCGCGGCACGAACGAGCACACCACACCGGCGTTTTTCCGGTGGCGTGCACCGGATGGAAGCGAATGCTTGACCTTCAAGCTGGCGGATCTCGGTGGCTACGGGGACTTTTTTGTGCGCGGGGTGCGGCCGATGCTCGGCGGCCTGTCCGATGATGAACTGGATGGGACGCTGCGTTCAGCTGTTGAACGCGAGCGGGCGCGTACGCCGCTGCCGGTGGTAGCGCTTTTTGATGCTACCGATCATATGCCGGTACATCCTGCGCTGGTGGAGATCGCCGCCCGCCTGCGGCAGCTGTATCCGGACGCGCAGGTAACCTTCGGGGATCCGGAGAGCGTGGTGGCGGCCGCGCAGTCTGCCGCAGAGGCCGCCGGCGCGCCGGCGCTGCCGGTGATTGACGGCGACCTGCTGGAGCCTGCGAAGGAGTGGGCGACCTATCTGTGCGTGATCCCGCATACGCTTTCGAGCCGGATCGACATAAAGCAGAAGAACGACCGCTGCCAGACGCTGCTGGAGAAATGGGCGGTGCCGCTGTCGGCGCTGGCCGCGCTGAAGAAGCACCCGCTGCCGGCCCGCTTTGAGGCGCTCGCGTGGCAGTATCTGCTGAAGAACCAGGCGCATGACAGCATCTGCGGCTGCTCGATCGACCAGGTACACCGCGACATGCATTACCGGTTTGACCAGTCCCGCCAGATTGCGGAGGAAATGACGGCGAGACTGTTCGGCACGCTGCTGCCGGATGCGCCGCCCGACAGCCGGCCGTTCGGCGCGCTGGCCGTGCTCAACCCGCTGCCGTATGCACGCGACGAGGTGATTGATGCCGCGGTGGATTTCCCGCCCGACTGGGCGCAGCGGTACAGCGAGCCGTTTGGTTATGAGGATATCAACAGCTTTCAGCTATATGACATGGACGGCCGTCCGGTGCCGTATACGCTGCACAGCGTGTCCCGCGGTGGGGTAAAGGGCGACCGGCACTGCTTTTCGTTCCGGGCGTCGCTCGCGCCGATGGGCTTCACCTTTTTCCGTCTTGAGCCGAGGGATAGGCCTGCACGGCAGCCGGGTTCGCTGCGTACAGGCAGGGTGTCGGCGGACAACGGACTGGTGTCGGTTGCCGTATGCGTGGACGGCACGCTTAAGCTGACGGATAAAAAGACGGGGCGCACGTATAGCGGATTGTGCGCCCTGGCGGACGATGCGGAGATCGGGGACGGCTGGTTCCATGCCGCGCCGGTGGAGAACCGGGAGGCGGTTTCCGCGGCGGCTTCGGTGCAGGTGATTGCGGATGGCCCGAGCGAGACGGTATTCCGGGTCGTGCAGCACATGGCGGTACCGGCGCGTCTTGAACGGCATGACCGCCGGATGCAGCGGATACGCCGCAGTGAGGAGGAAGCAGTTCTGACCGTGACGGCCGATATCCATGTGCAGGATGGGCTGCGCGGCGTGAAAGTAGAGCTGACGGTGGACAACACCGCGCAGGATCACCGTCTGCGCCTGTTGCTGCCGACCGGGCTTTCAGGAGACTATTTCGCGTCGGGAGCGTTTGCTATGGTGAAACGTCCCGGTTCCGTGGTGTTCGACACCCGCGACTGGCGGGAGCCGGAGGCACCGGAAAAACCGATGCACGGTATCGTGGGACGCCGCGGGGACGGCGCCGGCCTTGCGTTTGTTTCCGGCTGCTGCGGGCTGCATGAGTGCGCGGCGTTGCCGGGAGAAGAGGGCACACTTGCCGTGACGCTGCTGCGCAGCTTTGCCAAAACCGAGGGGACCGACCTGGAAAAAGACGGCCAGGTGCCGGGTGAGTTCCGGTATAGCTTCCAGCTGCTGCCGCTCGACGACGGCGTGACCGACGCGGCGCTCCAGCGGGCGCAGGACGCGCTCGCCGCGGGTGTGCGCATATCGCCGGTAGGCGGGCCTGCGGCGAAAGTGCAGGTTCCCTGCAGCTTCCTGCGCCTGACAGGAGATAGCCTGTGCTATTCCACGATGACCGCCGGAGCCGACGAAAACAGCGTCACGGTTCGGGTGTATAACCTGTCGGATACCGCCTGCGCGGGGACGCTCGAATGGGCAGTACCGCCGGCGTCCGCCGCCCGTGTAACGCTCGGCGGCGAGGTGATCGAAGAGATCGTACCGCAGGGTGGGAGCGTGCCGCTCTGCCTCGGCCCGTGGGAGATCGTCAGCTGCCTTGTGCGTTTTCCCACATCATAAGACGAACGACAAAAGCCCCGCCCGCCGGAAGAACCGGCGGGCGGGGTTCGCGTTTATATTTTTGTCAGTGTGAAGGCGCGTGCCTCGAAATCATAAATATAGGGGAGCGCGATGCCGGCGTGCATCAGCGCGTCGCCGTTCGCGTCGAGGTTCAGCTCCTCGATGCGGTAGCGGGCGTCGGGATCCAGTCCGGCGAGCTTCAGCCGGCGATTGGCGGTGTTGGGATGATGCAGCTGCTGCACATACAGCGCAAACGCCCGCGACCGGTCGGGAGAAACAAAGCACCAGCCGCAGCCGTCGTTGGTGAACGGGTCGGCGAGCCGGTAAAAGTCGCCGTTGACGATCAGTTCGGCGCGCGCCTTGTAACGCGCGGTTTGCCCGGCGATCTGCGCGCGTTCCTCATCGGTAAGCGACAGCGGATTGAGCTCGTAGCCAAACGACGCGCTCGCCGCCACCAGCTCCCGCGTGGCAAACGGGGTGACCCGCCGTACCGCGTGGTTGGGGCAGACCGACACGTGTGCGGTCATGCACTCGGGCGGGTACACAAGGGATGTGCCGTACTGGATTTTCAGCCGGGAAATCGCGTCGGAGTTATCGGAGGTCCAGGTATGAGGCATGTAGTACAGCAGTCCGGCGTCGAACCGCCCGCCGCCGCCAGAACAGCCCTCGAAGATTACGTCGGGAAACTCCGCTTCCAGCTCCTCAAGCAGGCGATAGAGGTTGAGCATGTAGCGGTGCGGCAGTTCCGCCTGCTGTGCAGGGGGAAGCGCGGCGGAATAAGCGTCGGTGATGTGGCGGTTCATATCCCACTTGACATAGGCAATCCGATAAGCGCGCAGCACTGCGCCAACCGCCTCGCGCAGATATTCGCGCACTTCGTCGCGGGAGAGATCCAGCACCAGCTGGTTACGGCCGAGGCAGTACGGCCGGTCGGGATGGCGGATCGCCCAGTCGGGGTGGGCGCGGAACAGGTCGCTGTCCGGGGAGATCATTTCCGGTTCAAACCACAGCCCGAATTGTAAGCCGTTTTCCGTGCAGCAGTCGATCACCGCATCCAGCCCGCCGGGCAGCTTGCGGCGGTCGACCACCCAGTCGCCCAGCGAGCAGTTGTCGGTATCCCGGTGTCCGAACCAGCCGTCGTCGAGCACGAACATGTCGATACCGAGCCCTTTGCTGCTGCGGATGATGTCGCACAGCTTTTCCTCGTCGAAATCGAAATAGGCGGCCTCCCAGCTGTTGATGACGATCGGATGCGGGCCGCGTGCCTCCCGGAGCCGGCCGAGCCGCTGCCGGAAGACGCGGTGAAAATTGCGGGACATGCCGCCAAGTCCGTTATCGCTGAAAGTCGCGACGGCCTCGGGAGTGAGGAATTCCTCGCCCGGCTGAAGGGTCCACGTGAAAGCAAAGGGATTGATCCCGATCTGCATCCGGGTGGACGCAAAGGGATCCACCTCGGCCAGAGCAATGAAATTGCCGCTGTAAATGAGCGCGGCGGCGTACACCTCACCCTGCTGCTCGGTGGTGTGCGGCCGGGCGAGCGCGATAAACGGGTTCTGCTGATGGCTGGAGGCGCCGCGGCGGCTCTCCGCTGCCTGCAATCCGCTCTGCAGCGGCTTGCGGTCGATTTCGCGCTCCCGCAGATGGGTGCCCGGCAGGCTGATCCTGTCGAAATTGCTGTCGGGCAGGTCGAAGCTGAAGCTGAGCGCGCGGTGCAGGATCACCGGCACGGCAGTTTCGTTGATCACCCGCAGGCTTGAGGCAATGACATCTTCCTCTTCGCATATCCCAAGCCGCAGCTCGGCCTTCAGGCCGGTGGGCGGGTCGATCAGGGTGAGCACCAGCGTTTCATCCTTGGTGTCGAGCTGCGGCATGTGGGGCAGCGGCACGCCGCCGACGATGATCGTGTGGCCGGCATAGCGCAGGTCAAGGATGCGGCTGCCGTCGGGGAATTCCGCCTCCAGCATGGGGGAGCGGAAATCGCCGCTGCCGGTCACCGGGCAGATGGTCGGAATCAGGTCGAGGGCGTACCTCTCGTCCGGCGCACCGGCGTAGTTCGGGTGGAAGCCGCTGGGGCATGGCGTCCACAGATGCAGCAGGTCGTCCGGCCGGATGCGCGCGCCCCAGTATTCGGCCATCAGGTGGCCGTCGAGCACCCGCAGCACCAGGCTGGTGTGTGCTGTGTCCAGATGAAACACCTGATTTTCCTCAAAAAAGCGTATCGACATAAGCATCCTGCCTTTCCCGCCGAGCCGGCGGACTGTTTCTGTATTTTCTGTCCCGGTTTATGCTGTCATTATACCCGAATCGGGACGCCTTCACAAGCGTATTATGTCCGTCGCAGTCGTCTTTTTTTACCCGTGTTCCTTGCAATTTTTTGTTTTTTATGCTATACTGCCTTTCACATGCTAACGCTGTGATACTGAAAAAAGAAACGGAGGGTCTCCTGGCATGGGCAGTCGCATCATCCTCAGCGCAGACAGCACCTGTGATCTCGGCGACGAATTGAAGGCGCGTTATGACGTGCAGTATTATCCTTTTCACGTCATTCTCGACGGCCGGACGTACGGCGACGGGGTCGACCTGATGCCCGATGACATTTATAAGGTTTACCGTGAAAAAAAGGTTCTTCCGAAAACCGCCGCGATCAACACCGCGGAATACATCGAGTATTTTAAGCAGTGGACCGATCAGGGCTATGAAGTGATCCATCTCACCCTCGGCTCGGGTTTGTCCGCAACCTATAATAACTGCCGCCTGGCAGCGCAGGAGCTGCCGGGGGTGTACGCCATCGACAGCTGCAACCTGTCCACCGGCTCCGGTCTGCTGGTGCTTGAGGCGGCCGACCGTATCGCGGCCGGTATGCCCGCCGCACAGATCGCGCAGGAGGTGCGGGAACTCACCTCCCACGCGCAGGCCAGCTTTGTGATCGATACGCTGGAATTTCTGTATAAGGGCGGCCGCTGCTCGGCGCTGGCGATGCTCGGCGCGAACATGCTGCAGCTCAAGCCCTGCATCGAGGTCAACAACGCCGACGGCTCGATGGGAGTCGGCAAGAAATACCGCGGTTCGCTGGATAAGGCGCTCGCGCAGTACGTCAAGGATCGTCTTGAGGGACGCACCGATATCCGAAACGAGCGGATCTTTATCACCCATTCCGGCATTTCGCAGGAGCGCATCGACCTGGTGAAAAAGCTGGTGCAGCAGTACGGTGATTTCAAGGAGATTTTTGTTACCCGTGCGGGCTGCACCATTTCCTCCCACTGCGGGCCGAATACGCTCGGCGTGCTGTTCATGACAAAATAACAAAGATAGGGACGCATCGTCCCTGATGTGCGTGTCAAAAAAGGCGATAGGCTGCGTAAAGGGGCGTATCGCCTTTTTTATTCCGAGCTCCTACTGTCGGCAGAGAACAATTACGGGGAGGGCGGTTATGAATAAGTGGCTGGAATATCATGAGGCGGTGGAGCGCAGGATTATGGAAATGATGCGCCCGGACGCGCCGAACCCGATGTATGAGCAGGGATGGCAGGATTACACGCAGGGCAGATACCGGGAAGCGGCGGGACAGTTTGCGGATTCCGCCCGGATGTACGAGGAGGCAGGGGCGGCCGACGGTTTGAACTATGCCAGAACGTTGTATGCCTTGGGAGAATTGTATTTGCTTTGGGAAGAGGAAGACGAATTCAGCGATTCGGATGGGGTGAAATCCCTGTCGGAAAAGGCGCGCAAGGCCTATTGTGACGCACGGGACATCTATGAACGGCACGACCTTACCGATCAGCAGCAGATTGAACTGAGCTTCCTGTATGACCAAATCGCCCTTGAGGATCTCAGTAAAGAAAAGTATGCGGATACGCTTAGCTGGTACCAGAAATCGCGGGAGATCCGCGAGCGGGTACTTGGCGCCGGGCATGCGTATACCGCCGAGAGCTACAACGATATCGGCAATATGTATTATGTGCACAACGATTATGATGCTGCGCTGGAATGGTACTTTAAGGCTCATGCTGTCAATGAACGGGTGTTGGGCCGGGCGCACCCCCAGACCGCTCTGGATTGTGGGAATATCGCCTATACGTATAAGGACAAGGGCGATTACGCGGCGGCGCTGAAATGGAAATTGCTGCGTTACCGTTTGATGCTGGAATATGGCGAGGACCCGGAGGATATTGAGCTGGAGACGAAGCAGATGTACGATCTGTACCAGAAGATAAATCCCCGCAAGTGGTTTCAGCGTCCCAAACCCCAGCCCTTTAACGACTGGCTGTATGAACAGCTGTCCGGTCAGCCCGACTAAGAACAAATGCAAAAAACCCGGGTGCTTCGGTCATGAAGCACCCGGGTTTTTGATAGGGGACACGTATAGTGTCCCCGCTTTTTCTGCTTTTGGACTGTTTTTTATCTTATGTCAGCCCGGCCTGCGACTTGGTGTACAGCTTATCCTGCCGGAACATCAGCGACACCACGCCGCCGTCGGGGTTACTCCAGGTGCAGGCCCGCATGTGACCGGCCGTCCCTTCTTCGCCCGTCTCCGCGGTGAAAGACGGCTCGCAGCCAAGGATTTCCAGCACTTGCGCGTAACTCATCCCATTCTTGAGCTGCTCGTATTTTTCCAGTGTAATACGGACTGGTTCTGCCTCGCTCTCCGCCGGCGTGCTTTCGACGATAATCGGCGGTCGGTCGGATTCACTGTTCTCCGGCTGGGATTCGGTCACAATGGGGCGCCGCCCGGCCTCACTGGAGACTTCGGCGCGGCCGCCGGAGAAACGATCAAACAGTATCCCGAACAGGTTCACGACCATCGAGATCACCATAATAACGACGGCCAGCATGATGAGAACCGCTAAAAACCGGACACAGCCGGCCGGCTTTTGCTGCTGTCCTGCCGGCGGCTGGGCCTGCGGTGTTTGTACCGGCGGCTGTACGTCCGGCGGGATGGGCTGTCCCTGTGGTGTGGACGGCTCCGGTTCCGGCTGGGGCTGCGACGCCGCGGCCTGTGCGCCGCAATAAGAGCAGGAATCCCCCTCAAATTCCGTTCCGCAGTAGCTGCATTTCATGTGCATCCCTCCCGCTGTTCTCCGCTTTCCTCTGGATTCAGTATACCATCTCCGTCCGGCGGACGCAAGAAGATACGCGTCCCGAAAAAGGCGAAAACCCGCGGAAGCACGGCTTTTTTGCCGCCGAATTTTCCGGGTGCCGGTCCACCTTTCGGCACATTCCGTCCGTATGTGCGCCTATAATGGAGATATTCCCCTGCGGCGGCCGGTCACCGCCGCAGGCCGAAGCGAGGTGACACGGATGCCGGTGATCTATCTGGACGTATTGCTGGCGCTGAACCTGTTTATTGATTTTCTGCTGCTGAGCGCGGCCGCGCGTATCCTGCGGATTCCCGGCCGCACCGGCCGGCGGGTGCTCGGCGCCCTGCTCGGCGCGGCATGCGCGTGCCTGATTTTTCTGCCGCCGCTGCCCGCGCCGCTCACCTGGCTGATTAAGCTCGGCAGTGCCGCGCTCATCGTGCGCACCGCATTTCCGTGGCACGGGGCGGCCGCCTTTGTTAAGCAGACGGGGGTATTCGTGCTGCTGTCGGCGCTGTTCGGCGGGGTTGCCTATGCGCTGTGGTTTTTTGCGGCACCGGCGGGTTTTTACGTGGTGGGCGGCGTGGTGTATTACGACGTCTCGCCGCTGATGCTCACCGCGCTGACGGTGGTCAGCTACGCGGCGGTGAGCGTCTGGGACCGCCTCACCCGTAAGAGCGCGCCGACCGGACATGAATACCGCCTGCTCATTGAGGGGGACGCCGGCAGCGTCGTTGTGCGGGCACTGTATGATTCCGGCAACGGGCTGAGCGAGCCGTTTTCCGGCAAGCCGGTGGCCGTGGTGCAGCGCAGTGCGCTGCTGCCCGCGCTGTCCCCGGCCATGGCGCAGGCGCTGTCTTCGACCTTGACACGGCAGCCGGAACCGGTACTGGCCGGTGCGGCAGCCGATCCGGCAGCATCTGGAATGGGGCTGCCGCCGGTTCGGCTGGTCCCTTACCGCGCGATCGGCGGCGACGGGTTGCTGCCCGCCTTCTGCCCGAAGCGGATGACCCTGACCAGCCTTCTCGGCGCCGGTGCGGATGTAACCGGCGCTTACATAGCGGTCTGCGACCGTCTCGGCCGCGGGGATTATGAAGCCATTCTCGGCAGCGAGCTCGCCGGTGCGGCAGATGCCGGCCGGATTACGGCTGCGCGCCGTCACGCGCCCTCCCGGCGCGAAAAAGCACCGGTAACCTCCGGACTCAAGCGAAAGGAAAGGTCTTAGGCCATGAGTATGCTGCTTTCCGTGCGCCGCCTCTTCACCCACTGGCGGCAGCTGCTGTACCGCCTGCTGCGCCGGCAGGCTGAAGGGGTGCACTATATCAACGGCGCTGACACGTTGCCCTCTCCGCTCACTGCCGAGGAGGAAGCCGCCGTTTTTGCGCGTATGGAGGCCGGGGACCCGGCCGCACGCGACGTGCTGATCACCCATAACCTGCGGCTTGTGGTGTATATCGCGCGCAAATTTGAGAATTCCGGCGTAGGCATTGAGGATCTGATCTCCATCGGCACCATCGGGCTGATCAAGGCGGTCAATACCTTCTGCCCTTCCCGCAATATCAAGCTGGCCACCTATTCGTCGCGGTGCATCGAGAATGAGATTTTGATGTACCTGCGCAAAAACAGCCAGCTGCGCAATGAGCTGTCGATCGATGAGCCGCTCAACGTGGACTGGGACGGCAACGAACTGTTGCTGTCGGATATTCTCGGCAGCGAACCGGATCTGGTCAACCGCGACATCGAGCAGGAAGCCGAGCGGCACCTGCTGCTCGAATGCGTCGCGCGGCTGTCCGAGCGCGAACAGCTGATCATGCGCCTGCGGTTCGGGCTGGACGGCAACAAAGAGCATACCCAGAAGGAGGTCGCCGACCTGCTGGGGATTTCGCAGTCCTACATATCGCGGCTGGAAAAGAAGATCATCCGCCGGTTGAAAAAGGATATCGAGCGTTCCGGCGCGTGAGAGGAAATAAAAGGTTAAAGCCCGCACAGAAATTTTCTGTGCGGGCTTTTATCGCTGTTCATCTAAATTTTCCAAGGCCATACGGACAGCCGCAATGACAAAAGCGGAGAACGTGCAATTTTTACCTTCTATCGCTTTTTCGACTTCTTCAACTACATCGCTGGGAAAGCGAATTGTTTTGTTAATTGTCGGTGGAACAGAAGGAATTTTGAATTTATCCATATGGCCACCTCAACAGTATATTAGTGATGCTTTCAGTATAAAGCAATAAGGATAAAAAATATGCATTGCATTTGCAATGCATACAAGCTATACTGGAAGCTGAGGTGAGAAAAATGGCAGAGTTTTGTCTGGAATGCTGGAACAAAATGAATAATACCAACTATCCTGCAAAGAAATTTATTTTAACGGAGGAAAATGACCTTTGCGAGGGGTGCGGCGAATTAAAAAAAGTTGTGATCATGGAAAAAAGGCATTACTATCTTCATAAGTTCAGGTTGTTTTTCATACCCTTTAAGATTGTTTACTGGATTCTATATTTTTTGTGGAGACTGATTATTTTACCGTATACAATTTATCAATATAAAAAGTATGAAAAACTTATGGCAAAAAGGATATCCGATAACAGGAAAAATGAGCCTCCAAAAGGTTGACAAGCTTTTCCTGCGAGGATATCTTTCGGTCGGCGGCTTGTCGCCGGCAAACCGTTCCCTTTTTGTACACATACAGGAGACGCTCCGGAATGCCTGAGGCATTCACGGGAAGGGACCTTTCCACAACATACGGCAGCCTCCCGCTGCGCCGCAGGGCCGGCCGGGAGGCTGCCGTTTTTCCAAAATTCATAAAAAAGTCTTAAATTTCCCCTGCGGACGTTGCACCGTGCCCGCCGGGTAGGGTATAGTAGGGGAGAAGACTTCGGTGAATAACACAATTGTTCAGGTAAACCCGGGGGAAATCGCGGTGATCGGCAGCAACCAGCTGCATACGCTGGAGTCGATAAGCGAGCGCTGTCTGTATTACTGCCTGATTATCGACAAGCGGCTGTGTGAGGAGCTGGAAATTCCGGTGGATGGCCTGCGGCTTCCGCCAAAGACAGCCGACACGCAGGCGGTGAGCTGCTTTGAGCAGATCATCCGGGAGATGGAGAAAAGACAGCCGTATTACCGGCCGATGGTCAGGGCGTGCTGCGCCGGGCTGCTGGCGCGGCTGGCCCGCATCTGTCCGGATACGCTGCCGGAAACCGGCGGACAGGACAAAAAGATGGCGCTGGTCAAACAGGCGATGCAGTATATGTACGCGCACTTTGACCAGGAAATCACCATCGACGACATCTGCCGTGCGGTTGGGTTCAGCAAGTGTTATTTCTGCCATGTTTTTAAGGAAGTCACCGGCCAGACGGCGGGACGGTACCTGAATTATATCCGGTGCAGCAACGCGCGCGCGCTGCTGTCGAGCGGGCGGCATAACGTGATGGAAAGCGCGCTGCTCAGCGGTTTTCATAACCCGTCGTATTTTACCAAGACGTATAAAGCGCTTATGGGCTGCCTGCCGTCGGCAGACGGCAGCAGGAAATAGGAAAAGCGGGCGTCCCGGCCGGGGCGCCCGCTTTTCTTTGAAAAAGAACAGCCGCCCTTTTGCGAGGGCGGCTGTTCCGAAGTCAGGGATGTTTTAAGAGGCTGCGGTATTCGATGGGATCGATCATCCGTCCTTCCCGGCAGATAAACAGCAGCTGCCGGTCGTTGCACAGCGTGAAAGAGGGCGCGCCGCCGAGCATGCGCATCACCAGTGTGCCGACAACCGGATAAAATTTTTTCAGCCAGCCGTTGAAGGCGAAGGCACATACAAAGGGATTTTTCCCCTCTGCGGCGCAGCGCAGCTCGCCGGTGATGCCGGAAGAGAGACAGCCTTTCGTGCAGCCATGCATCGCTGCCACCGCATGAAATACGCCGGTCATGTTGATCGACCGCAGGCCGTTCTCGACGTACAGCCGGCAGATGTACAGCACGACGTCGCACAGGTAGCCGTAAGATTTGGATTTAACCGGGATAAAGCCGGCGACAAAGCTGTACAGATCTTCCTCGGCGCCGGGGTGAGCGGCGAGGAAGGCTTCCCAGCGGCCGTTTTCCTGTATCATTGGGGGAGAAAGCGGGGTGTAGCGGATGACAGCGGCGCCGCCTTGCTCCCTCAGGGCGGCATAAAATCCGTCCAGCCAGACGGCAAAGGCGTCGGCGCTGCCGAGAGAAAACAGGGGGAACTCTCTGGTGCGGTTGACGCGCAGCAGCACATCGATCCGGCTGCCGCTGAAGTGGACGGCAAGCTGCACGGGCGGATAGGAAGGCCACGAGAAGTCGAGGAAAGCGACCTGATTATTTTTGCCCGCGCGGATGGCGGCGAGCAGCTGCTCGCGGGTTAGTTTCATAACGGTATTCCCCCATCGTTGATGTCGGCGCGTGGTTTAGCTGCCAGCCAGTCGGCGGCATCCTTCTGCCGGAAGTCCGGCAAGGAAAAATCCGATTTCGGAAGCGGAACACCTTCCGAAACGCAGGCCGGCGTTTGGCCTGCGAGGATTTCTTCCGGTCGGCAACTTGTCGCCGGCAGGCCATCCCCTTTTGTACGCGCACAAAAGGGGAGAAAAAACGCTTTTGTCCTGCTTATGTGATCGCGGCAAGCGAAATTGCCTTTCGGCAATTTCGACGCCGCGTTTTCCTTTTGTGATGGTTTTCGGCTGGCCGGCCTTTAACTTTTGCATCCTATCGGAACGCGATAATGATGGGGCATTCTGTCTGGGCATTATCTAGTGGAGATAGGCCGGCCGACGCCGGAAGTATGTACCCGTCACTGGTGACGATGTAAAAATGCGCCTTCCGCCGTCAATCTGCATGAGGAGAACCGTGTTTCCCCCAACCGGTTCGGCGCCGTCGGGGACGCCGTAAGGCGTAGCCCGCTTGGCGCCGGGGAACAAAAGCGTTTTTGCCCCCTTTTGGGGCTTAGGCCAAAAGGGGGTGCGGCGCGGGAAGAAAGTCTTGGCGAGCGCCGTAGGCACTGCGCCGCATATCCGTTCGCAAATAAGGCGAGCTGGCAAATATCTATCGCAATAAGTGAATAAATAACACAAATTAATTTTTTTAAGAAGGGTATCCAGACTGAAGATAAAATCATCAGTCTGTCCCCAACTCAAACCCGGTTTGCGCTAAAGTAAGTACAGACTTAATCTTACAGGAGTAACCGCTATGGACAACCGGATCGGCAGGCGGATTCAGCAATACCGCGAAAAGGCAGGTCTCAGCCAGGAGGCTTTAGCCGAGGCGGTTTCGCTGAGCACGACCGCAATTTCCAATATCGAGCGCGGGGCAAATTATCCGTCCTTTGAAAACTTTATAAAAATCGCAAATGTACTGAAAGTTTCCTCGGATTTGCTGCTGGCGGATGTGCTTAATGGGGCCTATGTCGCGAAAGCCTCCGAACTGTCCGCGCTGCTGGAAGCCGTATCCGCGCAAAAGCGGCAGGAGATTTACAAAGTGGTGGAAATTTTGGCGAATTGCGGCCGGGCACATGGCAAAGCATAAAAAAGCACCCCGGCTGGCGCCGGGGTGTCCTTATCCCGCAATGATGCCCCTGCGCCGCAGCGACACGCCGAGGTGCTCGAGCACCTCCTCAATAACTCCGTGCCCTTTTGCGTTGGGATGTATGCCGTCCGCGCACAGCAGGTCGCCGTAATGCGTGTAGGACAAAAACGCGTCCCGCACGTCCGCTAACGGCACGTCGCTCTCCCGCGCCACCTGCACCACAGCATTATTATACCGCTCATGCCAGCGGTAGATATGCTCCACATCGCCGAGCCACTGCAGAATATTGTTTCGATCCAGCCCGCCGCGGGTGAAGAAATCAAAATACCGCACGGCGTGGATCGGCGGCAGGGTCAGCAGCACCGGCTGAATCCCCTTCTGACGCACCAGCGCGATCATGTCGCTCAGCCGCGCGGCAAACAGCGCAAGCGGTGTTTTGGGCTGATGGTCCCTGGTCGGCGCGGCCGCTATCTGCGCCCAGTCGTAATCGCAGTCGTTGCCGCCGAACTCAATGAGCGCGGCATCCTCCTCGATCCCTGCGGACAGATCCTTTTTGAGTATATCCATCCCCTTGCCGATCGTGCAGCCCATGCGCGCGCGATTGCGCACCTGCATCCCCAGCGTGCGGGATGCCAGCTCCACGCCGTTTTCCGGCAGCAGCGCGTATTTCTTCCGGCTCTCGTCATACACCACGCCCTTCATCACGCTGTCGCCCCAGACGGCGACCTTTTCCACACGATACAAATTATCCATAAGATGAAATCCCTCCGACATGAGAATGTATATCGAAAAAGTCTTTGAATCTAGTTTCTAAAACTAGTTTACTTTATAATTAACACTTTGTCAATGAACATTTTATGAACTTGAATAGTATGCGGCATTATGTTATACTTTATACTTGTTAAAGCCTGTCAGCGGACAGATACCGGGAAAGGGTTGGGCAAGAGGATGGAAGAACACTGGAAGAATCTCGCGGACTGGATTGTGGATATCCGGGAGTATGAACCTACGGCGTGGGAACGGCTGCCGGAGCTGGATCTGTATATGGATCAGGTCATCACCCTGATGGACAAGCAGCTTACGCCGTTCACGACCGATGGCAGCGACAAGCTGCTGACGCCGAGTATGATCAACAACTACGTTAAGGACGAGGTGCTGCCGCGTCCGGTGAAGAAAAAATATTCGCGGGATCATCTGGCGATGCTGATGATGATCTGCATCCTCAAGCCGGTGCTCTCATTGCCGGAAATTCACGAGATCATCCGCGGGCTGGTGTCGGAGCGCCGTGTGGAGGAGATGTATCCGGATTTTGCCCAAAAGCAGCAGCGCACCCTTCAGGAAGTCGCGGACCGCATGCAGGAGTTCCCGGAATACGACCGGGAAACGCTGTACCGAAAGGCGGTCGGTTTGGCGCTGGAGGCGGCCGCGCGCCGGATTGCGGCCGAGCGGATTCTTGCCGCGCTGTCGGCGGATCGTCCTGCTGAGGACGAGGAAGCCAAAAAGAGCAAAAAGAAGGCCGACGGCGAGACGCCGGCGGCAGAATAATTTAATGCACCCCGCCGGGAAGCTTTTTCGCTTTCCGGCGGGTGCAGCTTTATTGCGAACGCAGCGATAAGGGGGAGTTGTGCTGTGCGGATCAGAGCGTATGCGGACAGCGATTTGGATGCTGTGCTGTCCGTTTGGAACGAGGTCGTCGAGGAGGGAATCGCCTTTCCGCAGGAGGAGCCGCTTACGCCGGAAACCGGGCGGGAATTCTTCGCGGCCCAGAGTTACACGGGCGTGGCGGAGGACGAGGATGGACAGGTAGTGGGCATCTACATTCTGCATCCGAACAATGTGGGCCGCTGCGGCCATATCGCCAACGCCAGCTATGCGGTGCGGGCGTCCTGCCGGGGGCGTCACATCGGGGAAAAGCTGGTCACCGACTGCCTGGCAAAAGCCCGGGAAATCGGCTTCCGCGTGCTGCAGTTCAATGCGGTGGTCGAAAGCAACCGCCCGGCGCGCCATCTGTATGAGCGGCTGGGTTTTGTGCAGCTGGGGGTTATCCCGGGCGGCTTCCGTCGGAAAGACGGCCGGTACGAAAATATCTGTCCCTACTACCGTGTGCTGTAACTTCCGGTTAAACGATAAAAACGCCCCGCAGGCTGTTAGACTGCAGGGCGTTTTTTGTTTGTACGAGGCAGGGACGGCAAGTTTACGGGGAACCGGCAGGGACGGCAAAGATATCGGAACTGATTTCACTGCGTATCAATTCATCGCCGGCCTCCAGTGAACAGCCGACGGCATCGATGAGCCGGTTTTCCTGCCGGTCATATACCACAATCGCGAGACCACCCTGCACGCGGGTGAAGTTGTTGTGGTTAATGCCGATGGCGGTATTCTGCACCTGGATGAGAAAATCCGGGAAAGGGGCATTGTTATAAGTCAGATAACGCTCCGGTGAGCTTTCCTCATAAAGCATCCCGGTTCTGTCCATAATGCCGATATAAGCGAGCAGACGGCCGTCTGCGCTTTTTTGCGGGCAGAAGCCCAGACTGCCGAGCGCCTCCAGAAGGGCAGCGGAAAGATTTTCGCCGTCGCCATAGTACGAAACGATGACTTCATAGTGTCCGGTATAATCGGCTAAAACCTCCAGGAAGCCGGCGAGGTCGTTCTCTTGGGTGAGCGCATATAGACGCTCTTCCTCCCGGTATCGTTCCATCACCGGTGTCCACAGCGCGGTATACGCCTCCTCACTGCGGCGGTCGGGCAGCGGCCAGCGCTCGAGCAGGTTCTCACCGAGATACCGGGTGAATTTTTCTGCACCGCGTGCATTCAGGCGCCGGCCTTCCCATGTATACGTATCCGTGGACCAGTCCAGCCCGAACGCATCGGTAAGAAGGTTGTAGTCGATAAATTCCAATCCCATTTCGGCGGCAAGTTCTGTCACATTTTGGGAACGTAGGAGATTCCAGTAATGCGCGGTGGGGGTTTTGATCAGCAAAAGCGGGATGCCTTCCTGCTCGCAGAGCGTCTGAATTTTGGCGAGGTATTCCACCGCTTCGTCCAGCAGAGGGCTGACACTGACGGTATAGGCACTCAGCTCCCGGGATTCATCCATGTAATCCGAGCGGACGGTGAGCGGAACCGAGGGGAACAGCGCCTCAAATCCCATGAACAGTGCCGGCTCGGCCAGCGGTGCCGAGGTAAAATCGTCCTTGCCGATATCGAGCCAGCGGTCGTGATACCGCAGCATCGGAAAAAGACCCGACAGGATATTCAGGGTGGCATCCCCGCTGTTTTCGACAACCTCAGACACGGACAGATCCTGCTTCCTCGCATTCGCCCGATCGATCGAGCCGCCCTTGCCGTAAATTGCCTGGGAAAATTCCAGCTTGGTTTTATTCAGCGGCATATAGTCCAGCGCCCACCGGTAGTTTTCTTCGGTGATTTCCAGATATTCAATCAACATCAGCACGTCGATTACCACTAGCTTTGGTTGCTGCCGGGACAGTGCACTTTTCAAAAAATAATAAGAAGTACACATCGACTGGTCGGATGTGGCAAAGTTATAGGCGGAAATGCCGTATTCCTCCCACAACGTAACGGTACTGACGTTGTTGTAGATGTTACAGGAACCCAGAAACAGCACATCCACGCTGTCCTCCGGCAGGTCATAAAACTGAGAAACAATTCCGCTCGACGGTGTGGCTTTTACGGTGAATATCGTCTGGATACCGCAGAAAATCAGCGTACAGATCAGCGGAAATACCAGCATTTTGATCAATATTTTGGCTTTACGCATCGAATAAATCACCTCTCTTTAAAAGGTTTGGTAAATGAAGCTTTCCGCATTGTAGCCGAGGCCGTACACGCCGAACAGCAGGATAATCAGCAGTCCGCCCATGTAGACGGCCCAGCGCAGCGGGAGAGGAAACTGGGCAATGGTTTTGCGGATTTCGATTTTGCGGTGAAGCAGGCTGACGGCGAGCATCAGCAGTGCACCGCAGACCACCATCCAGAAGCCGTGGCGGGACAGCCCCAGCTGATACAGCGTGCCGTCAAACAACTGCCAGGGCTGCCAGTGGGTGAAGATGCGCTCGACGATGGTGAACCCCTGCCGCAGGGAGGGAACCCGGAAAAAGATCCAGGCCAGGTTGACCAGATTGAAGGTGAAAAAGATTTTCCATGCCCGGCGCACACACAAGCGTGCCGGTGACAGCACCTGCGCCGGCTTTTTCCGCCGCGCCGCGAACGCTGTGCGGATGCGCTGCCAGAGTGCGCCGGCCACCTGATAGGCACCGTGCAGCAGGCCCCAGAAGAGGAAATGCAGGCCGACACCATGCCATAGCCCGCTGACAAAGAAGACGATCAGGATATTGACGTATTTGCGGGCGAGTCCCTTGCGGTTGCCGCCGAGCGGGATGTAGACGTAATCCCGCAGCCAGGAACTCAGCGAAATATGCCACCGCCGCCAGAAATCCTGAATGGAAGTGGCGAAATACGGCCGTTCGAAGTTTTTGGCCAGATCAATGCCGAACATCTCGGCGGCGCCGCGCGCGATGTCGACGCAGCCGGAGAAATCGGCGTAAATCTGCAGGGAATAGAACAGGGAGGCTGTCAGCAGCGTAATGCCGTAGAATTGTTCGGCGTTCCCGTAAACGTAGTCGACCAGCACCGCGGCACGGTCGGCAATTACCATCTTCTGGATGTAGCCCCAGAGCATCAGCTGCATGCCGGAGCAGAACGTCTCATAACGGAAGCGGTGTGGTGCATACAGCTGCGGGGCGAGCTGGCCGAATCGAGGGATCGGTCCCTGCAGAATCTGGGGAAAGAAAGCCATGAACAGGGTGAACTTTGCCGGATTTTTTTCCGGAATTTCCCGGCGGCGGTAAACGTCAATGATGTAACCGGCCGCCTGAAGGGTATAAAACGATATGCCGATGGGCATCAGCAGACTGAGCGGCTCGAATGTGAGGCTGACACCGGCCAGCGCGGCTATACGCCCGAGGAGGCTCAGGGAATAGTTCCCGAACTTCAAAAAAGCCAGCAATCCGATATTGACAAGCAGCGTGAGTGAAAGAATCGCTTTGGCGGCGCCGCTTTTTTGTTTTTCCCGCAGCCGGTACACCGCCAGTGCGCCGCCCCAAGTGGTAGCGATACTCAACAGCAAAAAGGCGATGTACCGCAGGTCAAAGGTCAGATAGAACAGAAGGCTGACAATCAGCAGCCATACCCATTGGATTTTGCTCGGCAGCAGGTAATAAATCAGTACTGCCACGCCGAGAAATGCCAGAAAGCTCAGCGAAATAAAGCCCATACCTGCAAATCAATCCTTTCCCGTGATGCTGCCGCAAAGGCAGGAATAAGAGTATTCCGGCCTCTGTTTCTAAAAAAGCGTACTTTTTCAGGATGCCCCATTTACAAGAAAAGTCGGCAATACAACAAAAAAACGCAGCAGCCTTTTGGCTTCTGCGTCTAAAATAAACCCGGTCCGGAAAAACTATTGTTTTTCTGAAAAAGCACGCCTTTACAGAAATAAAAGAAAACACACGCAATTATAACAGAATTCGACAATCAAGGCAAGAACAAAATCGCCGCAGTGCGTTAAAAAAACCGCCGATCCTCGTGGGGCGGCGGTTTTTCTTCTGTTTTTTGCCTTGCCCGTGGATTGGCGGATGATCAGGCTGGTTTGCAGCGTGACTGGATGGATTTCCTCACCAGAAAGCGCAGTACCCCTTCGGTGAAGATGGCGTACACCGCCCTGCTTAATCCGGCACTGCTGGTGTGCGAGGGGCGGGTGGACTGGTGCGCGCCGGAGGAAAATAGGGCACACGATTCGGCGGTGTGCATCCGTTAAGTCTGCTGCACATCGTATGGAAAACCGTCTGTTTCTCCGTGGGTTTGTGGTATACCGGCCTGCTGCTGGCAGCAGGCCGGTTTTTGCGTTTTAATAGTAAGAACAGAAGACTTTTTCTCCAAAAAATCACCATGAATTTCATGTGATATCCCATAGTTTTGAAATTATGTACAATTTATAATAAAAATAGAAATAGTTTTAATGTGAATAGTCGAGGAGGCGAAACGATGACAGGAAAAGAAAGAATCCAGCGGATACTTCGGCGGGAACCGGTCGATCGGATCGGGCTGTATGAGCATTTCTGGCCGGATACCGAAAAGGCTTGGGCGGATACCCTGCGCGGACAGAGCTTTGAGGACTGCTTCGGGCTGGATATTCAGGAGAGCTGGCCGCTGAATCTGGTTATCGACTTGGATTTTGCGCCTCGGGTAGTAGCGGAAACCGAAGAAACCATCACTTATCTGGATGGCAACGGGGCGACCATGCGGCGGCATAAGCTGCACGACTCCACGCCGGAGCACGTCGATTTTCAAATCCGGGAACGGGCAGACTGGGAAGCAGCGCGCGGCAAACTGACGCCAGATCCCCGGCGGATCGATTTCCACGGCTACCGCATTGCCCGGCAGCAGGCGAAGGAAGCGGGCCGCTTTTTTGTGTGGAGCGGTGTGAACGTGTTTGAATCCATTCATCCGATCTGCGGTCACGAAAACCTGCTGGCGGGCATGGCACTCGACCCGGATTGAGTGATGGATATGGTCACGGTATATTCTGAACTGGCGGTAGAGCTGCAGCGCACGCTGTTTGAACAGGAGGGTTATCCGGACGGGATCTGGTATTTTGAGGATATGGGCTACAAGGGGCATCCATTTATGTCCCGTGCCATGTACGATGAGCTGATCCAGCCGGGGCATATCCGCACCATCCGCTTTGCCAAGGAGCACGACATGCCGGTGATTATGCATTCGTGCGGCTATGTCGAGCCGCTGCTCGGCGGGATGATTGAAGCGGGCATCGACTGCCTGCAGGCAATTGAGGTGAAGGCGGGGATGGACCTGCTTCAGCTGCAGCGGGAGTACGGGGACAAAATTGCGTTTATGGGCGGCATTGATGTGCGGGCGCTGTATTCCAACGACCGCGAGGTCATTGACCGGGAGCTGGAGGCAAAAATTCCGGTGATGAAGGCGGGCGGCAACTATATCCTTCACAGCGACCATTCCATCCCCAAGACGGTAACGCCGGAAACCTACCGTTATTTTGTGGAAAAGGGTCTGTCGCTGGGCACCTATTGAAACATGCGGGAGGCGGTGGGGATGAAAACAGGAAAAGCGCTTTTGCTGTTGGTTGTGGGCTTGCTGCTGCCGGCGGGGACGGGCTGCCGGAGCACGGCTGCGCCGCCCTCGGCTTTGTCCGGATCGTCGTCCGCCGTACAGGAGGCGCCGGCGGATAATTCTTCCGTACAGGAGGCGATTGATGTGGAGCTGGCTTTTCCTGGCTATGCCCGCAAAGCGGTGACCTTCAGCTATGACGACGGCTGCATACAGGATCGCCGGCTGACCGCGCTGTTCCGGGAATATGGCCTGAAGGCGACTTTTAATCTGTATTCGGCCTGCTTTGGAGAGAGCACCCGAATTCATCATGGCGGCTTTGAACTGGATTATTCCAAGATTGCGGAAGACGAGGTGGCCGCACTGTATGAAGGCTTCGAGGTGGCCTCGCATACCCGGCATCACTATGCTCTGCGCTCGCTGGACGATGCAACCGTGCTCGAGGAGATCGCCTCCGACCGGCAGGCACTTGCCGCTTTGACTGGATATGCGATTGACGGCATGGCTTATCCCGGCGGCGTGTACGACAGCCATGTGCGCGATCTTGCGGAACAGAGCGGAGTGCTGTATGCACGCACGATCAACGAAACCAAAAGCACCGCGCTGCCGGAGGATTTTTATCAGTGGCATCCGACCGCGCATGACAGTGACCCGGCCCTGCCTGGAATTGTCGATCGTTTTCTGACATCGTCGGGGAAAGAACTCCGGCTGCTGTATATCTGGGGGCATTCCTTTGAACTGGATAAGGAGGGAGGCGCCCGCTGGAACAACCTGCAAAATCTCTGTGAAAGCCTTGCCGGGCGGTCGGATGTGTGGTATGCCGACAACCGGAGCATCTGCCGGTATGTCCATGCGCTGCGGCAGTATGAACGGGAAGGGATCAACCGTTCCGACATGACCCTGTATGGGTTTGCCGGAGAAAACCCGGTGTCGGCCGCTCCCGGGCATCGTTCGGCGCTTAAGCCGGCAAACCGGGCGGACACTGCCGCCCGGTTTGTTTTTAAACGTTTCCGTACCGGGGCATATTCTTGACATACCAGAAAACAAATGATAATATAAATGGTATTATATATAATATATTGAGCGGTTTAATTTTGATTGTTATTCATATTTAACGATAGGAGGGCGGATATGGCCGAAAAAAAGCTCAAAGACGATATTATCAAATGGAGCGTGGATACCAAGCGGAGAGTGAGCAAGCAATTCAACGGGATTGCGGACACGAAGATCTATATCGACATCAATTCCTATGAGCAGGATCTGAAGCTGCACTACCATGAGTTTTATGAAATCGTCTATGTCATGTGCGGGTCGGCCACCCATATTATCAACGGCGAAGCGCACAGCGCGTGCATGGGGGATCTGTTCCTGCTCAATTACGATACGGCGCACACTCTCGTGGATGTCAGCTCCAATTATAAAATGATCAGCATTTCCTTTCTGCCGGATATTGTCGACCCCTCGCTTGCCGATTCGCAGAATGTCAACGATTTGCTGATGTTTCTGATAAATGAAGAGATTTTTGAGCATGACTCGAATGCCGGATTTATTGTTCTGCATGCCTGCGCGAAGGAATTTGAAACCATGCTCGAGGAAATGTACAGCGAATATGCCAACCAGAGGGATTACAGTCCATTTATCCTTCGGCATCTGATGTCGGTGGTGCTCGGACGTGTTTACCGGATCGCGTCGCAGAAATACGAGATCTCCTCACAGGATAACCTGACCGGTGTGATGCATTATATCGACCAGAATTATATGCGGCCCTGCAAGCTAAGTGATCTGGCAAAAATCGCTCTGCTCAGCCCGTCGTATCTGTCGGCGCAGTTCAAAATCCGTTTCGGCGTCAGCATAAGCGATTATATTCATATGAAGCGTATGGAAAATGCCTGCTCCCTGATGAAAACCACCGACGATTCCATTTTGGCGATCATGCGGGAGGTCGGGTATAACGATCCCAAGAATTTTTACCGGATTTTCAAATCCCATACCGGCATGACGCCGGGGGATTATCGTGAGAGCTGTCGGCAGAAGCGTATACGCTTTTAAGGCCCCCTGATAAAAGGGGGCCTTTTTATTTTGTGAATAAAGTTTGCCCGTTGGTCATAAATTGCAGCAGACAAGCGGTCAACTTTCAAAAGAATCACTAATACATACAAATTAAAGACCATAGACCTGGATTTTATATGGATTGTATAATGAATATGACGATGGGTCGGTGATTGTCAGCAAGCCGGTACTCCGCAGAGGGGGTGCCGGCGAAAATGAAAGGAAGGGTATTGATGAAAAAAGCACTGTCGATTCTATGCGCAACGGTTTTGCTGTGCACGGGCATGGCGTCAGGCGCGGCCGCATCGGCGGACGCGGCGGTGAGCGGACAGGTGTTTGACATGTCTTCCTGTGCGTTCGACAAAATGGGCACCTGGAAAGGGGAGAATGCGGTTCTGGATTCGCTGAGCTATGATGCGGCGAGCGGTCTGGCACGCATCAGCGTCTCCTATGAAACAGGCATGGGCCGTCAGGGCGGCGTCGGCCTGCTCAATGACTCCCTGAAGCTGGAAGCTGGCGCGGAGAAAAACCGGTTTGTCAAGATCCGGCTGAGGGTGGATGCGCATGCTAAACAGTTTGCATTTGACAACTTTGCTTTCCACTATAAAACTGCGGCGGACGGTGTTGTGAGCGACTGGACCTCCAACTTCGGTTCACCGGCGCTGATGACCGGATTGCATGACAGCGAGGAGTTTATCACCGCGGTGTTTGATCTCGGCCTGACCGCGGATGTGGAGCTGAACACCCTGCGTCTCGACATCAACACCAAGGACCCCGCCGACGGCATGAGTGCAGGTGTGGGCGGTGAAAAGGGCAGCCTGTACATCGATTATATCGGCTTCTTTGACACCAAGGCGGCTGCTGACGCGTATGCGGGCGGCAAAGATATCAGCACGGTGTATCACTTCAGCCAGTTTGCGATGGGCACCTGGGCGGGGGAATCCCCGGTTTATGACAGCCTGCAGTACGATGCCGCGGCCAAAGCGGGCCGAATCGGCGTAACCTATGAGCCCAACCCGGAAGTGGCGCGCTACGGTGCGGCCTGCTTCTCCGGCAAAAACATGGCGGTGCCGGTGGGTGCCGGGAAAAACCAGTTTGTCAAACTGCGCATTCGTTCGGACGAAAAGTCCAAGGTGTATGCGTTTGACAAGCTGATGATCCACTACATGCTCGATGGGGATGCCGGATGGCAGAGCAATTTTTCGAATCTTGATAAGGCGGCCGGTCTTCATGGCAGCACCGATTATGTGGATGTGATCGTAGATCTGGGGTTTGGTGCCGATTCCACGCTGAAGGCACTGCGTTTTGATGTGACCACGAATGCGGACAGCGAAGGTCATACCGTCGGGGTTGGCGGAGGAAACGGCAATCTGTATATCGAATATGTTGGCCTGTTCAATTCTGCTGCGGATGCTGCAGCATTTACGCTGAATGCGGGCGGTGACGGTGGCGATGACGGAGACGACGGTGATGATGGCGAGCAGGGCGACGATGGCAAGGGTGAAGAAGGCGGCGATGATGGTAAGGAAGAGGATAAACCCGTGACATCGGCCCAGCTGGATATGCGCCGGCTGAGCAACGGCGTGGCCTACAACTTTGCGAATGGCCTGAAGAACGGCTGGAGCAAGGAGAACCCTGCCTCGGTTATTGAGGCGGATGCCACGGAAAAAGCGATCCGCATCGACGGCAAAACCGGTGCGCAGCTGCTGTTTGAGCCGGGAGAGACTTTTGCCATCGGAGCAGACAAAAACCGCTACATGAAGGTGCGGATCAAGGGTGATGCCTCCCTCTATCGCTTTGTGAGCTACTTCATTGTGGGGGAAGATGCTGCGGATGCAGTGTTTGGCCCGACGCTGCGGCTGATCAAAGATCTGAAGATCAATCCGGACGGCTATGTTGATATCGTTATGGACATGTACGAAAAAGGCGAAGGGTACGGTTCGGACTGGGACGGCACCCTGCGCAAGTTCCGGCTGGATATGCATCAGAAGGACGGCACCACGGTGCAGGGCGAGCTGTTTGTCCAGTATATCGGTTTCTTTGACACCAAGGAAGCGGCGCAGGCGTTTGATGGCGATTTCACCGACAAAACCGGCAATACGCAGACCGGTGTCGGTGCGGCCAGCGTCGCTGTGGGCGTAACCGCGGTGCTTTCAGCGGCGGCGCTGCTGTTTGTCACAGCCAAAAAGCGCGGCAGAGCCTGAAATATATACGGGAGGGAGCAGAGAATGATGCGCGTGAAAAAATTCGCGGCAGCGCTGCTGGCGCTGGCGGTGGCGGCCGGTATGGCGATGCCGGCGTCGGCGGCCGGACGGGTAACCAGCTTTGAAAACGGTTTTGCGGACGGCTGGGGAAAGGAAAACCCGGAATCGGTCATCGAAGCGGACGCAGAAGAAAAAGCGATCCGCATCGACGGCAAAACCGGTGCCCAGCTGCTGTTCGAACCCGAAACCCCGATGGATATCGGTATGAAGAAAAACCAGTACATGAAGGTGCGGATCAAGGGCGATCCATCGATCTACCGGTTTGTGGCCTATTACATTGTGGAGGCGGATACGCCGGATGCGGTATTCGGCCCGACGCTGCGGCTGAAGAAGGATCTGACTGTTAAGGCGGATGAGTACACCGACATCATCATGGATATGTATTACCAGGGCGAAGGTTACGGCGCCCAGTGGGACGGCCAGCTGCGCAAGTTCCGGCTGGATATCCACAATGAAGCCGGCACCACGGCAGAAGGGGAAATCTTCATCCAGTACATAGGTTTCTTTGACACCGAGGCGGAGGCGAAGGCCTATCCGGATGAGACGACCGAACCGCCGCCGCCCACCGAGCCGGAGGAATCCAGCGAGCCGACCGCGCCGGAATCCTCTGCGGCGAATACCACGCCGCCGACGTCGAAGCCGACCACTAAGCCGACCGCCGGAGCGGGCACGTCGAATACGGCCAGCGCGCCGGTTTCCGATGCAGACGGGGATTCCGAAGGCATGAACCCGCTGCCGATCGTGCTGATTGTGGTGGGTGTGGTGATTCTGGCCGGAGGCATCACGGCGTTTATCCTGCTGAAAAAGCGCGGAGGTCCAAAAGATGACGGACCAGAGCCGCAGGATTCAACAGACGGCGGACAGGAACCGCCGGAAGACGCTTCCGTATAAAGGCAACGGCCGCCGGCCGCAGTATTTCGCGCCGGCGGCCATATTCTAAAAACCTATCGCCCCGTTGCGTATTTTCTGCGGCGAACGGCGTGAAATTGACCGAAAAAACCCGGCCGGCGGAGGAACATGAGCATGTGTTCAGCAGGCAGCGGGATAAGGAGTGAAACCATGCAACTGGAATATGCCACCTATTACGACAAGGTGTATGGCTGCTGGCTCGGCAAATGTATCTGTGGAACGATCGGTGCGCCGTATGAGGGGATGAAGCAGTACATACCGCTGGACTACACCCCCGAGCTGTTCAAAGAAATGCTGCCTAACGACGATCTGGATCTGCAGGTACTCTGGCTCGAAGCGCTTGAGCGCAGGGGGGCCGCCGTAGATACCCGCGACCTGGCGGCACTGTTCAGCGAAAAGAATATTTACTGGCCGGGCGAATACGCCTGGTTCAAGAAGAATTACGACCGCGGAATTCAGCCGCCGTATACGGCAATTTACGAAAATGACTTTTATTTTGAGGGCATGGGCTGCCCGATCCGCGGGGAAATTTGGGGGATGATTTATCCGGGCAATCCGGATGCGGCAGCCGACATCTGCGAAATCGACGGCAGCCTCGACCATTACGGCAACTCGGTGTATTTTGAACGGTTCTGGTCGTCGATGGTGGCGGCCGCGTTCTTTGAATCGGATATCCGGCGCCTGCTGGATATCGGTCTGGCGCATATGCCGACGGACTGCCGGGCACGGCGTCTGGTGGAGGATGTGATCGCGTGGTGCGATAGTGAAACCGATCCGCACCGCATCATGGGACGCATTCTCGCGGGCTATGGGCATAAGGACTGCACCAATTCATTCCAAAATATGGGGATTATTGTTATGGCGCTGCTGCTGGGCGGCGGGGATATTGTGGAGAGCACCATGCTTGCCGTGCGGCAGGGATTTGACACCGATTGCACCGCGGGCAACGTCGGCGCGCTGCTGGGCGCTGTGCTGGGGGCTGAGCGGCTGGCTGGAGAATACGGCTTTAAAGAAGCGGGCTATAAGCTGACCATCGATTATGCGCGTCCGACCGACAGGGTGCATGACCTTGCGGAGGATACCTGCCGGGTGGGGCTGCACTTCGTCGAACAGGGCAAAAACCCGCTGACTATCACCGGCGCCGGGCATGTCCGGCCGCTTGAGCCGGACATAAGCCGGCCGGCGATTGATCTGCTGTGGGATTATCCGACGGCACCCTATCTGCAGCCGGGCGAAAGCACCGTGATCACCGTTACTCTGGTCAACAACACCGGAATCGACGGCGTCTTCACTGTGAGGGCCGTGCCGGATGAGGGGCTGACGGCCGAAACGGCGGCGGAAGTCGCGGTGCCGCAGGGCGAACGCTGCAGTTTCCCGCTGACCGTGACGATGGACGAAGGGCGCACGCTGATCTGTGAGAAAAACCGGATCACCCTGACTGCCGAAGGGGCGGGGGCTGCGGCACAGTGCGGCATCGGGGTGATCGGCAAAACCCCGTACCGCCTGTACGGCCCGTTCTGGGAAAATATCGTGGAGGTGCCGCCGCTTGCGGTGGGGGAGAGCTATTACGGCAAAATTCCCGGCGCCACCGACGAGGAATATGCCGACAATGTCCGGTGTTATCATCTGAATACGCGGGTAAGCGTCGGCCGGGATTACATATCCGAAGCGGAGATGACCGCGTCCGACCCAAAGGCGGACTATGAAAAGGAAGGCCGCCTGGTATTTGCCGAGGGAGACAACGTATACTTCAACCAGATTTGTCCATTCGACGGCCAGTGCGCGGTGTATCTGCGGCGCACCCTCGTGCTTGACGAGGCAATGACCGTCAATCTGCAGATCGGGCATACCGATGCGTTCCGGCTGTGGCTCAACGGCGAGCTGCTGACCGGCCGGGAGGAGCCGGAGAGCTGGACCCCGGAAAATGTGCATCTGAAAAAACTGGCGCTGGAAAAAGGGGAGAATACGCTGGTTGTCGAGCTGATCAAGCGTGCACAGGATGCGAAATTCACTCTCACTTTCCTCACCAACGATAACGCGCCGAAGCATATTGTCGGCCTGAAATCGTCGCTGCTTTGAGCGCCGCCGCAGAACATGACAAGGAGGTTATACGCCGAATTATGGAGAAGTTTCTGCAGTTTATCCGAAAAAACCGCGCGCTGCTGATCCTGATCGTTTCCGTTGTCGCCTGTGCGGCGCTGGTGCTGCCGGCCGTGCTGATGCTGCTGCCCCCCGTTTCCGGCGGGCCGGCGTCCTCCGGAGCGGACGCCCCCATCGGTGCGCCGGAGGATGTCCGGCCGGACGGCGAGATCACACACGACGCTGCGGCCAAAACGGTCACCTTTGCGGGGAATCAGTACCGCATGACGGTGGACTACAACGGCAAATTTCAGATCCGGGAGCTGTCGGTCAATGGCTCCGCCAATGTACTGGATGAGGAGCGCGGTATCTACACCGCCCTGGGAAAAATCGGCGGCGATACCGCATCCAGCCTGGAACTTGCAGCCGACCCGGAGGTGACCGTTGAGGGCGGCGTCGCCACCTTCCGGTTTTCCGGAACCTTTTCGGACGATACGGTCACCATCACCTGCGGCAAAGCGGCTGCCGACGTTCAATTCCAGCGCACCTTCAAAGAGGATATCAACCTGTTCAGCCAGTCGTTCCCGGTGCTGTGTTTCCGGCACAATGCCTTTGAAAATATCCGCTGGCACCGTTCCGGCGCGAATTTCTGGGTTGACGGCAAGGCGTCCTCCATGCTCAACTTCCTGGCCGCCGGTTCGGGCTACCGGGCGCAGGCCGGCGAGGCCGGCTTTGAGACCGGCAACATCCGGCGGGCGATGGAGGACATCACCTTCACGATGCTGTCCCCTGCCAAGGACAATATGGCAGTCTCCTTCTTCGGCTATGTCAAGGACCGCGACGGCCGGGATCGGGCGTACGCCACTGAGGTGCAGCGATATGAAAGCGGCATGTTCAAGCATCTGGAGATGAATATGGTCATGTCGGGACCCAGCGGCGACCTGGAATACCTGACCGGCACCAATGAAGGGTTCATCACCGAGCAGTATACCGGCCGGGTTCGGCCGCAGGGGCAGCTGATCTACCGGCCGGTCAACGCGAAGGCGGGCCAGACCGATACCGCGGGATTTGTCCTGCAGCCCCGGCAGTACGACAGCTTTTACAATCTGGGCGAGCTCAAGGGCGTCGATGAGCAGCGGCTCAGCGAGGCGCTCAATAACTACGGGCGGATGATGATCCTGGATTACGACATGGGCACGACGGTGGAAAACCCCAACGTATTCCCGGAGATTCCCGCACTCGAACAGCACTGGAACACCAACATCATGGGCATTCTGCGGGACGACGGCGCGCTGCTGTCTCAGATGAACGGCATGCGGGTCATCCGGGATAAGCTGCAGGCGCCGGATGGCCACATCACCAGTCCCTATCCTTCCACCACCGCCGACGGTTGGGGCCATGACTACGGCGATATGATGCCGGGCTATGTCCTGTCGGTCACTCAGCTGTACAACCTGACCGGCGACAAGGCGTTTATGGAGGAAATGCGCGAATCCATCGAGATGGCGATGCAGGCGCAGTACGACATGTACTACGATACCGAAAAGCACGTCTGCCGCAATTCTGAGACCGGCGACTATGAATTGGCCGGCCCGCACAACGAATACTGGGAGAAATCCCGCGGCGATTACAACGGTTACACCACAGCGATGTATTACGAGGCGCTGCAGAACATGGCGCTCGCTGAGCGGCAGATCTACGGCGACGAGGCGAAGGCGGCCGAATACGAAACGCTGGCTGCCGAGATTAAGGCTGCCTATACGGATATCTTCTGGTCAGAGGCGTCGGACAGCTACCTGCACGGCACCGCCAACCTTGATGTACGGTATCTGCCCACTCAGGCCGCTGCGCTCAAGACCGATCTGGTCCCGGATGAGCTGGTCAGCCGTCTGGTGCAGTCGGTCGAGCGGGAAACCGCGGTGTTTGACCTGAATTATCACATGATGAATGTACGCGATCTGCTCAAGGAGGGCACGCCGGTATCCACCGATCCATGGCAGGGTATGATGGGTATGAACGGCGGTTATTATGGCGCGCCGGCGGGCGATATCTTCGCCGGTTTCCCGCAGTACGGCGACCGCACGCTGATCGCGCGGTATGCCAATGGTTTTGCTGACCTATACACCTCCACCGGCGGCTTTGTGGGAGCCACCTGCTACATGCGGGACGGCAAGACGCCGGCCGATTACGGCTGGAACCAGTGCATGCCGACGATGGTGCACCCGATCTGGGGGCTGTATACCTATGGCTACGGCTTCCAGCCGGAGATCGACCGGCTGAACATCGCCCCCTTTATCCACGAAAGCATGGTTGGTTCAGTGGTGAATTACCGCTGGCGCTATGCCGATATGGCGGTGACCTACGAATCGCTGTACCGCTTCACGCTGGATGCCGAAAAGCTGCCGGCCGATGTTTACTTCCAGTTTATCAACCAAACCCCGGGCAAGGCGTATACCGTCACGGTTAACGGCAGTGAAACCACCGTAACGGCAGACGATAACGGCGTGGTGGCGGTGAAAGCCGGTGCCGAGGGCAAGACCACGGTGGAACTGGTCGACCCTGATCCGGAGGCCGTGGACGGCACTGGGGGGAATGCCGCCTATAAGAAGCCGGTGGCCGCATCGTCGAGCTTCAGCGAGAACGAGTCCACCCGCAACTGGCCGGATCTCGTGACCGATGGCAGTTTTGAAGGCGGCTGCTGGCGGCCTGACCGCAACGACCGGTTTGCCTGGCTGCGCCTGGATCTCGGCCGGCAGACGACGGTGGGAACGGTGAAGGTGTTTGTAGCGGACGACGATACCTACCGCTATACCATCGAGGGGTCCAACGACCCGCTGTTCGGGGAATGGACCGTTCTGGCCGACCGCTCCGGCGACGGGGTGAAGGCGGGCCTGTCCAACCCGATTGAGGAACAGGTGGAGGGCGCCTATCATTACATACGCATCAACTTCGGCGTCACCGCGAGTGGTAATCTGCCGCGGGTTATCGAGTTGGAGGCCGGCAAGGTGACCCCGGGCGGACTGACTCATTTTGACGAACGCAATTACGATGAAAACACCAACATTGCATTGGATAAAAAGGTCAGCTGTTCCTCCGGTCTGGAGGGGAACTGGGGACCGCAGACGGTGGTCGACGGCAAGCGCACCTCGGACTCCGCCTCGGCCGGCTTCTCTTCTGCGAACGCCTACAGCGAGGAGGAGCACACCGAATGGTTTGCGGTGGATCTCGGCAACACCTTCACGATCAACCGGGTGATCCTTGCGCCGCGCGCCGACGCGGGGAATGTAGGCAATTTCTTCCCGAAGGATTACCGCATCGAGGTATCGACCGACGGCAGCAGCTGGAAGACGGTGTACAGCCAGACCGACGCCGCGAAACCCTCCACCTGGTTTGAGGTGAAATTCGATCCTGCCGAGGCGCGGTATGTGCGGCTGACCGCCACCCGCCTGCGGTACGAAGAGGCGGAAAAATGCGCACGCCTGCAGCTGGCAGAACTGGAAGTGTATCCCTATATGGGCTGACTGAAAGGAAAATGACGGATGATGAGACTGCACGAATACCGCTGTGGCCGGTATGAGATCGAGGCCGATCTGCACAAGGCCTTTGTCATCCGGTCGATTCGGCTCAACGGACATAACCTGCTTGACGCACGACAGGGACTGTATTTTACGGTGACGGCGGGGGGACGGGAGGAAAGCTCTCTTTCCCTGTCCGCCGACCCGGAGGTTTACCGGGACGGCGACCGTCTGAAAGCGGCCTTCTCGACCGGTTCGGTAGAGTATAAGGTGATTCTGGATTTTGCCGCCGAAAGTTTCCAGCTGTATGTGACCCGCACCTTCCGGGAAGACCTGGAGGTGGAACAGCAGGGCTGTCCGGTGCTGCTGCTCCGGCAGGATGCGGTGGAAAATCTCCGCTGGACGCGCAGCGGCGCAAATTTCTGGGTGGGCGGCAAGGGCGACGGCATTCGTGGTTTCCTGTCCGCACACAAGGGCTACGATCCGGAGAAAAACATCACCCGGACAATGGAGGACATTGGCTTCTGCCTGATGGGACCAGAAGAGGAAGGCGCCGATGTGCTGCATGTGCTGGGCAACTGCCATGCCGACCATACGGCCAGCGGCAATTTTGCTGCGACTGTCGGCCGCTGGCCGTATGGAAACTCCCGGCCATTGCGCCTTGCGGTGACCATTGCCGAGCAGCGGCTGGAGTACGCCACCGGCGAGCCGGGCGGCTGGCCCGGCCGGGACAGCACCCGCACCGGCAAAATCCGGCCGCAGAACGAGTGGGCGGTGTTTAAGCCGCAGCATTTCGCCCGGGGCAGTGTACAGGAGATTTCGCTGCTGTTCCGGCCGGAGCCGCGGGAGGACTGGTACGATCTCGGTCAGCTGTGCGGGGTCAATCAGCATGCAGTGACCCGGGCGCTGCACAACTACGGGCGGCTGATGATTATGGATCACAACTTCGGCACCGCCCAGGAAAACCCCTACAATTTCTTCGAGGTGCCCGCTGCCCAGCAGCACTGGAACACCAACCTCGTTTCGGTCATGCGGGACGATGCGGCGGTGGAAACCCAGAAAAACGGCCTGCGGGTGATCCGGGATCATCTGCAGGACCCGGCAAACGGGCACATTTGGAGCCCGTACGTCGGGGTGAAGGAGGACAGCTGGGGACACGATTATGCAGATATGCAGCTGGCCTACAATATCGCGGTTTGCGAAATGTACAGCATCACCGGCGACCTGGCATTTGCCGGAGAAATGCGGCAGTCGGCCGAGGCTTCGATGGCCTATGCGCTGCAACGCTATTACGACCCGCAGCGCAGGGCAGTGATCTGCGTGCATACAGACGACTGGTACAACACCAAGCCGCACAACGATTACTGGGAGAAATCCCGCGGCGAGTACAACGGCTACCTGACCGCGATGCTGTATGAGGCGCTGGTATGGATGGAAAAGCTGGAGCGCCTGGTATATGAGGATGCCAAGAAGGCGGCGGACTACCGTCGGGTGGCCGAAGAAATCCGCGTGCAGTTCAACAAGCCGCTGGATGAGGGCGGATTCTGGTCGCCCGAATCGAAAACCTATTTCACCGGTACCCGTAATCTGGATATCCGTTATCTGCCGGTTCAGGGCAGTGCGCTCAAGAGCGGGCTGGTGCCGCGGGAACGGGCGAAAGCGCTGGTTGCTTCGGTGGAAAAGGATCACGCGGTATTCAATCTTGGTTTTCATGTGATGAACGTCCGGCATATGAACGACCTTACCCGGCCGGCCTCGCAGTCCAACGACTGCACCATGTCGATGCTCGGGGAAAACGGCGGCTGGTATGGTGCGCCGGACGCGGATTTTTATGCTGGCCTGCCGGTTTACGGCGACCGCGGCCGCCTGCTGTGGTACATCAACGGCATGGCGGAGAAGTTCGATATCACCGGTTTTGTCGGCGCCACCACTTATATGCGCGACGGCGTGACCCCGGCCGACTACGGCTGGAACAGCTGTATGCCGGATATGGCGCAGCCGGTGTGGGGGCTGTTTACCTATGGCTACGGTTTCCAGCCGGATATCGGCCGGCTGGTGATTGCGCCGTTTCTCCATCCGGCGATGAACGGCACCACCGCAAAATACCGTTGGTGCCGGGCCGATATCGCGGTGCAGTATCATACCCCGTACGCCTTTACAGTTACGGCTTCGGCGCTCCCGCAGCCGGTGGTCATCCGCTTCCTCAACCAGACGCCCGGAGAGACTTATGCGGTGCAGACGGACGCGGAACGGCTGGAAAGGACGGCGGATGCCGACGGGAATGTGGATGTGCCGATGACCCATCTTCAGGGAACCTTCACGCTGTGCGATCCGGACGAGGAGATCCGCCCGGATGAGGGCAATCTCGCGCTGGATCGGCCGGCCAAAGCCTCCACTACCCTGCATGGGGAGCTGTTCACCCGGCACTGGAGCGAAAAGCTGACCGACGGCCGGGTGGATAATGGCTTCTGGACCCACGAGCCGGAGGAACTCACGCCGTATGCAGCGGTGGATTTCGGCATGCGCACCGCGCCGGTGCCCCTGCGGGTATATGCGGTACGGGAGGACACGTATTATTACCGTGTGTGGGGCAGCGACGACCCGATGGAAACCGACTGGACGCTGCTGGAAGATCACTGGGACGACGGTGTACCGGCGGGCGGGGAAGTCCCGCTGACGGCACATACCGGCGGCTGGCAGAAGATTAAGGTGGAGTTCGACGCACGGCGCAGCGGGCCGGTGCAGCTTGCGGAGATCACCGCCGGTACGGCATCAGACGGCATTTCCGGCGTCGCGGCGGCTGCCGTGCACGATCCGGAGGAGGATATCGCTTTTGGCCGGCCGGTTACGGTTTCCTCGGAATACCGTGAAGGGCTGTGGGCGCGTGAGTATGCGGTGGACGGCCGGCGGGAGACCGACAATCTGTCCCACGGCTGGTCGTCGGCTATGCAAGGGGATCCCGCACGCAGCGAGTGGATTCAGGTGGATCTGCAGGCGGCATACCTTGTGGACCGGGTGGTGCTCGGACCGCGGGCGAGCCTGTGGACCGAATCGTTCTATTTCCCGCTTTGTTACCGTATTGAAACCTCGCTGGACGGCAAGGACTGGCAGACGGTGGTGAGGGTGGAAGACAGCCCGCGGCCGGAATGCCACGTCACCCACGTTTTCACGCCGACAGCGGCGAGGTACGTGCGGTTGTTCGCCGAAAGACTGCGGTATGAGCCGAAGGAGGACGCCGCTGCATGTCAGTTGGCGGAATTCGAGGTGTACGCGCGTCAGCGAATCGAAGCAGGTAAAGCGTAACGCTTTGTCGATATTGCAGAAAGGATGATTACGATGAAACGAGTACTGGCAATGGCTGCTGCCGCCTGTATGGTGCTGGCTCTGGCCGGCTGCAAGCCGGGCGCGACCTCTTCGCAGACGCCGGACGCTTCCGGCGGCACCGATCCTTCGGGAAACGGCAGCCAGGTGAATCCGGACGGGGCGCATGCGGCGCTCAAATTTCCGGCTGAGGACTTCAACCTCGGCGGGAAAAAGATCGTCATCGCGACATGGGACAATGTCAGCATGCCGCCCGAGGCCGGCACGGCATCCAACGACATGACCCTTGCCCGCATGGAGAAGATCATGCAGAAGTACGGCGTCGAGGTGGAGTGGAAGAGTGTTTCCGGCGGTACCTACGACGCAGAACTGACCACCGCGCTGTATTCCAACGTCCACTATGCGGATATTGTGTACCTGAACGTGCCGAAATCCATTGGTCTGATCAAAAACGGGGTATTCAAGCCGCTGGACGAGTACGTGGATTTCAGTGCCGAGCGGTTTGCACGCAACGAAGACCTCGTGCGGTTCAACGACAAGCACTACGGCATCCCGATTACCGATCCGTCGCCATACGTGGTCATTTATAATCCCGCGATCCTCAAGAGCTCCGGCGCGGACGATCCGCTGACCCTGTTCCAGCAGGGCACCTGGACCTGGGAAGCAATGAAATCTGTTGCGGAGAAATGTGCCAAGGATTTCAACGGTGACGGCAAAAACGACCAGTTCGGCCTGAATACCACCAGCATCCGGTTTATGCTGCCGCTCAACGGAGTGGTCGGTTTCGGCTCGCCGGCGGACAATAAGTTCACGGTCGACCTGTTTGATCAGCCCAGCATCAACGCGCTCGAATACTATCAATCGCTGTCGGTCGGCGGTCTGCTGGACGATCCGGAAACCTGGTACGACTGGGGCGCGAATATCCAGAATTTTGTCAGCGGCAAAACCGCAATGCTCATGGCGCCGATGTGGGAAGCGGCCATCAGCGTCTATGGAAACGGGTTTAAGGAGTTTTCGGTGGTGCCCGCGCCGATGGGCCCGGACGTGCCGGAGGGCGAATACGTCATCGCTGATCCGTACGGCGCAATGGCGCTGATTCCGGAGAACACCTCGGTGGATGTCAAGCAGCTGCTGACCTTCTATCTGGCGTATACCTACAACGATCCGGCCGACCCGGAGACTTATGTGGATCCGGACGAGAACCTGATCGAAGATTTTTCCGCCGGTCATCACTGGCGCACGGCCGACGAGATTATGGCGTACACCAATGTGCAGCGCTCAGCGACGGTAAAAAACACCTATTTCGTGCAGGGCACTCAGCTGTTCCACGAGCCTCACACGATGTTTGAATCCCATGTCATCACACCGGTGTATAACGGTGACTCGGTGAAAAACACCCTGGATACGGTCAAGGATTCCATTTTGGCCATGATTGCGGAGATCGAAAGCCGATAGGCCGGCCTGGGGACGCCGCGGCGGAAAGACCGCGGCGTCCCCGGATTCCGGCGGCAGAAAACGGAAGCGGGAGGCCGGGATATGAAGCGGAAATTATGGCAGAGGACGGCGGCGGTGCTCGCCGCGTGCACACTGCTGCTGTGCGGCCCTGCCGCATCGGCACAGACGGCGGACAATGGGGAATCCGGCGGTGCACCGGAAGTGGTGTATGAGCGGCGCACGTATAATGCGTTCCTCGCACAGCATGCGGATGCCGCCCGGCCGGAGACGTCGGTGACGGTGTCGGGAACCGCGTACAGTGCCTATACCGGGGAAAAACCGGAAGCGACAGAAATCGATGGGCAGGCGATGCTGTCCACCGCCCCGGAGGGAGAGGTCACCTGGACGGTAAACCTTGCCGAGGCTGGCCTGTACCGCATCGAGGTGGAATATTACCCGCTGTCCGGCAAGGGCAGCGCCATCGAGCGCGGCGTGCGGATCAACGGCGAACAGCCGTACACTGAGTGTGCGGCAGTGGCTTTCGACCGCGTGTGGGTCAATGAAGCGGAGGAGATCGCCGCCGATAAAAACGGCAACGATCTGCGTCCGGGACAGGTGGAACAGCCTGCCTTATGCAAAACCACGATTCACGGCGCATCCGGCGCCGTATCCGAAAGCCTGTATTTTTATTTTGAGGCGGGGGAGAACCGCCTGACCCTGGAGGGTATCAAGGAACCGATGGCGGTCAGCGCCATCCGGGTATACAACGACCCGCCGGAGCCGGATTATGCGGATTATCTGGCGGCGCACGGCGATGCATCCCGCCCGGCCGGGGAGATTCCCCTGCAGGGGGAGGCAGCAGACCGCAAATCCTCCACCGTGCTGTATCCGGTCAATGACCGGACCTCGCCCATGACCACCCCTTACGACGTATACACCATAAAAATGAATGCCATCGGCGGAGAAAACTGGCGCTTCCCCGCGCAGTGGATCGAGTGGGATTTCACCGTCCCTGAGGCCGGCCTGTATAAGCTGGCCATCCGCTGCCGCAACGATTATGTGGACGGCGCCGAATCCAACCGCCGCATCTATATCGACGGCGAGATTCCCTTCCGGGAGCTGGACAATGTCACCTTCCCGTATTCTCTGGACTGGCAGGTGGTCATCCCGGGCGGGGAGGAGCCGTATCTCATTTATTTGGAGGCAGGGGAACACACCCTCCGCCTCGAAAATACCGTCGGCCCGCTGACTGAAATTATCCGGCAGCTGGATGAGACGGTGTATGCCCTGAACACCATTTACCGGAAAATCGTGATGATCACCGGCACCCTGCCGGATGCCAACCGGGATTACCGCCTGCATAAGGTGATCCCCGAAATGCTGGATGTGTTCCGGGAACAAAGCGCCATGCTGCACGATATGTGTGCGCGCATGGAGGAGATCACCGGCGCGCGGGATGCCAACTTTGCGCGGCTGCAGAAGATGGCGGTCCAGCTGGACAGCTTTCTGGAGGACAGCACCACGGTGGCTAAGCGTCTGGACAGCTTTCGGACCAATATCAGCGACCTGGCCTCGTGGATGCAGAGTGTCTGTGAGCAGCCGCTGCTGATCGATTACCTGACCTTCCTGCCGGCGGATGCGCCGCAGCCAAAGGCGGACGCGTCATTTTTCCGCCGTCTGTGGCACGGGATTCAGGCCTTTTTCCTCACCTTTGTCAACGACTATTCCCTGGTGGAGAGCGATTCTTCCGCCGGCCGTTCGGTGGAGCTTTGGATGGGCGCGACCGCAAATGTCGGGATGGGCCGCGACCAGGCGCAGATTTTCAAAGGGCTTATCGACAACAGCTTCACCCCAAAAGAGGACATTGCTGTCAACCTGAAGCTGGTGGATATGGCGGTGCTGCTGCCGGCGGTGGCGGCGGAGCGCGGACCGGACGTCGCGATCGGCCAGGCACAGAATATGCCGGTCAACTATGCGCTGCGCGGCGCGGTGCAGGATCTCAGCGGCTTCACGGATATCGACAAAGTGCTGTCCCGCTTCTCGCCCGCGGCGGTGACCGCCTTCCGGGTAGAGGATGCGGTATACGCCCTGCCGGAGGTGCACACCTTTTCGATGATGTTCTACCGGGTGGATGTGCTTGCGGGGCTGGGACTGTCGATCCCGCGCACCTGGGACGAATTCCATGCCATTATCCCGATTCTCCAGAAAAACAACCTGGATGTCGGCCTGCCCAACATCGCGGATGAGGATAACCCGGACCTGTTCTATATGCTGCTGTATCAGCACGGCGGCCAGCTTTACCGGGACGATATGACTGCGACCGCGCTGGATTCGGACGAGAGCGTGGAGGCGTTTACCCAATGGGCCGACCTATACAACAAATACAAGGCGCCGCAGAAGGTGGATCTGCTTACCCGGTTCCGCACCGGAGAAGTTCCGCTGCTGATTACCAATTACAGCTTTTACGGCCAGGTTTCGGCACTCGCGCCGGAGATCCGCGGTCTGTGGGATTTCACCACCATCCCCGGTACCCCCACCGAAAACGGGATCAACCGTCAGGTCGGTTCCTCAGTCACCGGCACCGTGATGTTCCGCAACGCGGAGGATCCGGAGGCAGCGTGGCGGTTTATGGAGTGGTGGACCCGGACGGAGACGCAGGCGGATTATGCGCGGGAGATCGAGAATCTCCAGGGAATGTCCGGCCGCTGGATGACGGCAAACCTGGAAGCCTTTGAATCCATCTCCTGGACCAGCGACGCGCTTGCCGCCATCACCGAGCAGCGGGAATCCGCCGTCGGCCTGCCGGAGATTCCCGGCAGCTACATGACCCCGCGGTATCTGATCAACTCCATCCGCCTGGTGGTCAACAACAGCGCGCCGGTGCGCGATACCCTGCTGCACTGGAATGAGAAGATCAACAATGAAATCACACTCAAACGCAAAGAGTTCGGATTCACGTGAGGAAAGGGGAGGGAGCATGAAAAAGGAAATGGCCCTGCCGGCCGGAAAAGCGCCGGTAAAACGCCGCTATCTGCCCGCCTATCTTTCCTATCAGTGGCGGCTGGTGCGCAAGCATCGCCAGCTGTATGTGCTGATGCTGCCATTCGTGATTATTTTTACCCTGTTCACCATCCTGCCGGTATTGCTGTCGGTGGTGCTGAGCCTGACGAGCTATAACGTGCTGGAGACGCCGAAATTTGTCGGCTGGGACAACTATATCCGCCTGTTCATGTACGACGATGTGTTCCCGACAGCGGTGCGCAACACCTTTGCCTTTGCGCTGGTGACCGGGCCGGCCAGCTATGTGCTGTGCTTCTTCTTTGCTTGGATTATCAACGACATGACCCCGAGGGTACGCTCGCTGCTGACATTGGTGTTTTATGCCCCGTCAATTTCCGGCAACCTGTTTTCCATCTGGCTGCTGTTTTTCAGCGGTGACATGTACGGATATCTCAACAGCTACCTGATGAAAATCGGGCTGCTGCAGGAGCCGGTGGTGTGGCTGCGGGATCCGCGGTATATGTTCGCCATCGTGGTGATTGTGCAGCTGTGGGCGAGCCTTGGCACCTCGTTTTTGTCCATGCGTGCGGGTTTCACCACCATCGACAAGCAGTATTACGAGGCGGCGGCAGTGGACGGCATCCGCGACCGCTGGCAGGAGCTGTGGCATATCACTCTGCCGATGATGGCGCCGCACCTGATGCTGTCGGCGGTGCTGTCGATTACAGCAGCGTTCAGCGTGGCGAATGTGGCCATTGCACTGACCGGTATGCCCAGCACCAACTACGCGACCCATACGCTGCTGACCCATATGATCGATTACGGTACCATCCGTTATGAACGTGGCTACGCCAGTGCGATCGCCACTCTTCTGTTCCTGATTTCCATCGGACTCAACAAGCTGATCCAGTCGCGGCTCAAACGGCTTGAGGCATGACGGCAGCATCACTTTGCGGAAAGGAACGGTAGCCAGTATGACACAAACCAAACGGCTGCATGCGGCTGACCGCCGGACGCAGCGCCATCAGGTGCTCCGGCGGATCTTCACCAACCGCAGTAAAAAGCTCAACCGGTCCCGCGCCGGCAATATCGCGATCACTCTGATGCTTCTGGTGTTCGGGGTGTTCAGCGTGCTGCCGATTTATCTGACGGTGGTGCAGTCACTCAAGCCGCTCAACGAGCTGTATGTGTACCCGCCTCGGCTTTACGTCGTGACCCCCACCATACATAATTTCCGCAGTCTCATTCAGCTGATGTCCACCACCTGGGTGCCGATTTCCCGCTATTTGTTCAACTCGGTGCTGATATCGGTTGCGGGTACGGTGGGCAACATTCTGATCTGCTCGATGGCTGCCTACCCGTCGGCCAAATACAAGCTGCCCGGCATGGGGATATTTTTCAGCCTGGTGGTCATGGCGATGATGTTCAACCCCCAGGTGGCGGATGTGGCCAACTATATCACCATGTCCGCCCTCGGGATGATCGATACCTACCTTGCAGCGATCATTCCGGCGTGCGCGACCAGCCTCGGGTTTTATCTGATGCGGCAGTTCATGGTGCAGATTCCCGATTCGCTCATCGAAGCGGCCAAAATCGACGGGGCGAGCGACTACCGCGTATTCTGGCAGATAGTGTTTCCGAACGTCAAGCCGGCCTGGCTGACGCTGGCCATCTTCTCGTTCCAGGGACTTTGGAACAGCACCAACTCCACCTATATCTACGCCGAGGAGCTCAAAACGTTCCCGTATGCGCTCAACCAGATCGTCTCCGGCGGCATCGCCCGTGCGGGGGCCGGTGCGGCGGTAGGCGTGGTGATGCTGGTGGTGCCGGTGGTATTTTTCATCTTTTCGCAGAACCGCATCATCGAAACCATGTCCACATCCGGCATGAAGGAATAGGAGGCGAGCGAATGCGCAGAGGGATTGCCTGGCGGGCGGCGCTCGTTTGTACGGCGTGCAGCCTGCTGCTGCTGCCGCTGACGGCGGCGGCCGAGCCGCCCTATGACAGCCTGAATTACAGCGAGTCGACCGGCGAATTCCGGGTGACACAGGCGCCGGCGCCGTACCTGCCGGAGCGGACAGTGTCCGCAGCGGATCTGGGCTGTACGCTGGTGGAACCGTCGGATCTGGTCAAGGGTCCGGACGGCCGGCTGTATATCGTGGATGCCGGCGGCAATGCGGTTCACCGGCTGACCGCAGATTTTCAGCTGGAGGCCACATTTTCCGCCTTCGGACCGGACGGCACCGATACGTTCAAAGAGCCGCGCGGGATGTTTGTGACCGCAGACGGCCGGATGTATGTAGCGGACGCAGGGAACCGGCGTTTGGTGGTGCTTCATGAGGACGGGACGCTGGATCGTCTCATCGAAGCACCGGAATCGGAACTGTTCCCGGAAGGCTATGTCTTCAGTCCGCAGAAAATCGTGGTGGATACGGCCGGCCGGATTTATCTGGTGGTTAAAGACGACAGCAACGGCGTGATGGAGCTGGATGAACAGGGGGATTTCGTCGGCTATATCGGCTCTTCGCCGGTGCAGTTCGACCCGGTGCAGCTGCTGTGGAAGCAGCTGATGACCGAGGAACAGCGCGAAAAGATGGTGCTGTTCCTGCCCATCGAATACGCCAATCTCCATCTCGATGAGGACGGCTTTCTGTTTGCGGTGTCCCAGAGCGTGAGTGAGAAAAAACCGGTCAAGCGGCTCAACGGCTCGGGTAAGGACATCCTGAACGCCGATTTCACCCTGCAGATGAACAGCAGCGGCTATAATGACCAGTATGTGGATGTGACCACCGATGCGGTGGGGAATTACACCCTGCTGGACAAGAACAACGGACGTCTGATCACCTACAACAGCGACGGGCAGCACCTGTATACCTTCGGCGCACTGGGCAACCGGGTCGGTACCTTCCGTGCGCCGGCGGCGGTCGTCTCGGCAGAGGATAAGCTGCTGGTACTGGACAGCGTGATGGCGAACATCACGGTCTTTTCGATGACCGAATACGCCCGTCTGATCCGGGAGGGCGGCCTGCTGTACAACCAGGGGAAATACGCGGAAAGCCGGGAAACCTGGGAACAGGTGATACGGCTCAACTCCAACTTTGAGTTTGCCTATACCCAGATCGGCCGTGCGCTGTGCTGGGAGGAACGGTATGAAGAGGCGATGGCCTACTTCAAAAAGGGAAACTACCGCGGCAGTGAGGTGTTTGAGAGCGACGGCTACAACAAAGCGTTCACCGAATACCGTTCGCAGCTGCTCACCCGGTATATGCCGGTGATCCTGACGGCGGTGATTGTGCTCGCGGCGGTGTGTGCCGTGATCGGTATCGTAAGGAGGGTGAGGCGGAATGTCCGCAGTTTCTTTGAACAGCACTAGCGGCGCGGCCGGCCGCGTCCCGGTGGGGGAAAGCCTCCGGTTTGCTGTGTCGCTGTGCTGCCATCCCATCCGCGGGTTTACCGAGATGAAATACGAAAAGCGGGGCCGGCTGTGGTTGGCGACAGCATTTTTGTGCCTGTGGATATTCACAAATGTCTTTGAACACCAGGTCACCAACTTCCTATTCAACCTCGATGCCTATCAACCGGCGGATATCCTTGCCGAAATCCGCAATGTGGTGCTGATCACCCTGCTGTTTGTGCTGGGCAACTGGTCGGTGACCACGCTGATGGACGGAGAGGGGAGCCTGAAGGATATTTACATGGTCATCGGCTATGCCTCGCTGCCGCTGTCGATCATCCGGATTCCGCTGGCGCTGCTGACCAACCTGCTCTCCTTCGCGGAAAAGGGGTATGTCGACGCGATCCTGGCCCTCGCCTGGGCGCTGTTTTTCGTGCTGCTTTTCCTTGGCGTGCTGGTGGTGCATCAGTATACGGTGTTCAAAACCGTGGTGACCACGGTGCTGACCCTGCTGGCCATCGGAATTATGATTTTTATCGCCTTTGTCTTTATCTCCCTGGGCTGGCAGATGGCGGGCTTTGTGTCGCTCATCGGCAAGGAACTGCAGCTGCGGCTGTGAAACCGAAAATTATGCGGAATTCCGCGAAGGGTGTGAAGTGCGGATGAAAAGGCGGACGAAAAAACGGCTGATCGGCGGCCTCATCGGCGTGACGGCGGCCGTGGCCGCGGTTGCAGTCGCCGTGTTCGCGATGCCGTCGGACGGCCTGCTGGAAGAGATTGCCGCCCTGATGACCAAAAGCACCGCCGCAGCCGGCGAAGCGATCACCGAGCGTTCTTCGGAGCCGACGCTGGTGAGCGAGAACGCAGCCTACCGGCTGGAGATCGTTACCGATACCGCCGCGGTGGTGCTGACTGACAAGCATTCGGGCAGGCAGTGGCGGACCAATCCGGAATCGCTCGACAGCGAGACGGTCGCGATGGGGGATCAGCGTGAGCGGCTGCTCGCGCAGCTGACCCTGTCCTACTACCAGTCCTCCGGTATGGAAAAGACGCTGGACAGCTATCACGACGCTGTGGCAAAGGGGCAGTATGCCATTTACCGGCTGGATAACGGCGTGCGGGTGGATTATGAGATCGGTGACAAGTCCAAGGGCGCGGAGAGCCTGCCCAAGCAGATGGATCAGGCGCGTTATGAAGAGCTGTTTGTCAACACCGACAAGCTGTCGGAGACCGACAAGACCTTCATGCAGAAGCGGTATCTGCCGGACGAGGAAACCGGGCTGTGCGTGATGCGTGCGACCGCCTCGGACATCATCATCAACCAGATGGTTGGGATATTCGACAAACTCGGCTACACCTATGAGGATCTGGAGGCGGACAGCGAGCGCTTCGGCTTTTCGCTGGAGGGCGCCGAGCGGATTTTGTTCACCGTGCCGCTGGTTTATACGCTGACCGATAAGGGGATGCGTGTGACCGTTTCCGCCGGAGAGATCACCGGGCCGGAGGATTTCCCGGTCGCGTCGATCAGCCTGCTGGAGTTTTTCGGGGCCGCGCAGGACGATACCGAAGGCTATATGGTGCTGCCGGATGGATCCGGCGCGCTGCTGCGGTACGGTTCACCTGCGCAGATCGGCTCGGACAGCTATTCCAAATTCGTTTACGGTGCCGATGCGGCGGCCTATACCATGACGCAGGATCCCGGTCAGCCGGTGACCCTGCCGGTGTTCGGGGCGGTGCAGGGAACCGATGGCTACATCGCCGCGATCCACGCGGGGGACGCCATTGCAAAGATCAATGCGTATAAGGCGGGCAACAACAACAGCTATAACTGTGTGTATCCCTCGTTTGAGCTGCGGCCGATGACCTATACGGTCATGGGCGAAGAGCTTGGCGAGCAGCAGAACAGCTATGTGCCGCTTTTTCCCATCACGGTGTATGAGGGTAATCTCACAGTGGAGTACCGCTTGTGCAGCGGGGAAGGGACCGATTACATCCGTCTGGCGGGAATGGTACGGGAGTACCTGGCGGATTACGGCCAGCTGCCGGCGGCACCGGCGGCGAAAACACCGGTGGTGGTGGAAACGGTCGGCGGTGTCAGCGGGTATAAAACCCTGCTTGGGGTATACCGTACCACCGGGATCGTGCCGTTGACCACCTATGCGCAGGATATCGCGATCCTGGAGGAACTGCGCGCCGCCGGGCTGACCGATGTTGCGCTGCGCCTGTCCGGCTGGGCGAGCGGCGGTATGGATCAGCAGTATGCCGGCGGCCTGTCCCCGCTTGGCGAGCTGGGCGGCCGCGCGGGCTTCCGTGAGCTGGCGGACTACTGCGCGCAGCAGGGCGTCGTGCTGTATCCGGATACAGCCCTGTTGACGAGCAGTGCGGGCAACGGATATACCGTGCTGCGGGATTCCGCCGAATCCCTGCATCAGGAGGCGTCACGCCTGTTTGATACCGATCTGTATAGTGGCCGGCCGGACCGGGAAATTACCGCACTGCATCAGGGCTACCGGTATATCCTCAGCCCCAACCGGCTGTGGGATACGGTGCAAAAATTCCAGAAACGGCTGCAGCCGCTCCCGGCCACCGGCCTATCGCTGCAGGATCTGGGAAGCGACGTGTACGCCGACTATAAGAAGCAGGCGGGCATCCACCGTCCCGCAGCAAAGGAAGTCAGCCGGATCGCGCTGGAAAGGCTCGCTGAAGGCGGTACCCCGCTGATGCTCGACGGCGGCCGCACGTTTTCGTATCCGTATGCGGATATCGCGGTGAACATCCCGCTCGGCCACAGCGGTTACTATCTGTTTGATGAAGAGATCCCGTTTTTCCAGGCGGTGTATCATGGTCTGCTGCCATACACGGGGGCGGCGCTCAACGAATCCTCCGATGTGCGGACCGATTTCCTGCGTAGCGTGGAATACGGCAGCGGCCTGTTGTTCCGGTTTCTGGTGCAGAATGCGGATGCGCTTAAGGAGACCGATTACAGTTACATGTTCTCCAACGATTTTTCCCGCTGGAAGGACACAGCGGCGGATATGGCTGAACGTGCCGACGAGGTGTTTTCCCGCACCGCCGGAAGCCAGATTGTCGCCCACGGAGAGGTGGCCGATGGAGTATACCGCACCGGCTACGCCAACGGGGTGGAGGTATATGTCAACTATGGGCCGCAGGATGTTGTGGTCGGCGAACAGGTTGTGCCGGCCGGTGACTTCATTGTCAGGGAGGGATAATGCGTATGAACCGGATAAGGACGCGGCGTCCGGCGGGCCTGCTGCAGAAAAAAGGACGCTGGGGCTACCTGTTTATCATGCCCTTTCTGATCGGCTTTGTGTTCCTCTTCGCCAACAGCCTGTACAGTACCATCCGCTTTGCCTTCAGCACGGTCACACCCGGCATGAACGACGTAACGACCACCTTTGTGGGCTGGGAAAACTTCCGGCGGGCATTTCTGGTGGATGAAAAGTTTCCGCAGCTTCTGGTTTCCTCGATCGTGAGCATGCTCACCGACGTGCCGGTGCTGCTGGTGTTCAGCTTTTTCTGTGCGGTGCTGCTGCACCAGAAATTCCGTGGGAACGGTTTGGTGAAGTCCATTTTCTTCCTTACTGTCATCCTGTCCTCCGGCGTGTTCCAGCAGATGACGGTGGATACGGCGGCAGCCAATCGGTTCGGGCTGACCGGCGAAATGGAAACCGGCGGCATGCAGATGCTGCAAAGCATGCAGCTCGAACGCTATCTGACCGACATCGGCATCAGCGAAGGTCTGATTGAATTCATCGTCGGGCCGATCGACCGGCTGTTTGTGGTTATGTCGTCGTCCGGCATCCAGATTTTTGTGTTTCTGGCGGGACTGGGCGCAATTCCTCCTTCGCTGTATGAGTCGTGCAGCGTGGAAGGGGCAAGCGGCTGGGAAACCTTCTGGAAGATCACCTTCCCGATGGTATCCCCGCTGATCCTGGTCAATACGGTGTATACGGTCATCGATAGCTTTATGGCGTCGAACAACGAGCTGCTCACCTTCATCTACGGGCAGGGATTCAGCGACATGCAGTTCGGCTACGCGAGCGCTCTGTCGTGGATTTATTTCCTGGTGGTTGCAGTGTTCCTGGCGATTGTCACCGCGCTGTTTTCCGGCCGCGTGTTCTATCACACCTGAGTCGGCGCATTATTCGGAAGGAAGGCGGATTTATGATGAAAGGCATCTCCCGTTTGCCGCGGCCGGACGCCGCGCTGCAGCTGCGGCTGAAAAACCGGTCGAGGACCCTGTTGTGGAAGCTGTTGCGGGCATTTTTCCTCATCGGCTTCTGCTTTGTGATCCTGTATCCGGTGCTGATGATGCTGTCCAAGGCGTTCATGAGCCGGGAGGATCTGTACGACAGGTCGGTGCTGCTGCTGCCGCGCTCGTTCACGCTCGATAATGTGAAGACCGCCATCAAGCAGCTGGATTACTGGTCGAGCCTGTGGAACTCCCTGTGGGTGGCGACGGTGGTGTCGGTGCTGCAGACGCTGTCCTGCCTGCTGGTGGGCTACGGCTTCGCGCGGTTTGAATTTCTGTTCAAGAAGCTGCTGTTTGCGATGGTGATCCTCACCCTCATCATCCCGCCGCAGCTGACCATACTGTCTTCCTTCCTGCAGTTCCAGTTCTTCGATATCTTCGGCATCATCCGTGCAATCAATGGACGCGGGATTAACCTCATCGGCGGCGTCACGCCGCTGGTGATTCTGGCGTGCACCTGCATGGGACTGAAAAACGGCCTGTTTATCTATCTGTTCCGGCAGATCTTCAAGGGCATGCCGCGGGAGACCGAGGAGGCGGCCTATGTTGACGGGGCGTCCACCTTCCGCATCTTTTACAGCGTGATGCTGCCCGGTGCCATTTCGGCCATCGTCACCGTGCTGCTGTTTTCGTTCGTGTGGCAGTATAACGACCTGCTGATCACCAGCACCTATGTCAAAAACTTCAAGCTGCTGCCGATGATGTACTCATCGCTTGGTGCGGTGGATTACACGGCGGTGGGCATTGGTGGTGCGTCGCTGTCGGATTTCGACTGGCAGTACACCGCGATGATCAGAAGCACCGGCGTGCTGCTGATGATTCTGCCGGTGGTAATCCTGTACATCATCGCCCAGCGCTATTTCGTCGAGGGTATTGAGCGTTCGGGTCTGGTTGGATAAAAACGCAGGCAGGGGCGTACACCCCTGCCTGTTCAATAAGGAGGAATTCACGTGCATATACCGAAGCAGTTGTCCGACCGGCAGTGGGACCTGTACTGTGTGGGCAACGGGCGCATGGCGGCGTACTGGAACCGCGGGGAGATGGAGGGGCTGTTCGGCCCGTCCTATTCGGCGCCGGATATGCTCACACTGCGGCATGCGGATGCGGTTCGCGCGGCGGCGCCGTCGGTCCGCCGGGCACAGTCTGCAGTGTGGGACACTGCGTTGGAGCAGTCGGGTGAGCCGGCCGGCAGCCTGACGGTATTCGCCTGCCGGGAATTCCCGGCAGTAGTCGTCCGGGTTCACGCGCTGCGGCCGGTCCGCTATCGTTTGGGGTACAGCCCCGGGCTGAATGCGGGTGCCGAACCGCCGAGGGAGAACAGCGGGCTGCTGGGGCAGAACGGCTGGCTGTGGCAGATCCGCGCGGGCAATTACCTGTATATGGATTATCCGACTCCTTACCCGATCTGGTGCCAGACGCTTTTGCGCGGAGCGGTGCATGCGCAGGCGGACGGGGATGGAGTATTGTGTACCTTTGCGCCGGGGAACAGCGAGCTGTGGCTGATCGGCGGCCCGGATTACGCGGCACTTGCCGAAAATGCCGCGCAGGCGTTGGCGCTTTCGGCGGCGCAGGCCGAGCGGGACTGCCTCACCGCATGGGCGCAGGTGTACGCCGCCGCGGACCTTGAGGCGCGTATCCCGAAGGATGCTCCGCGCCGGGAGGAACTGCTGCGCGCCGCCGACAGCACGATCGCGGTCATCCTCAGCCAGCAGGCGGAGGAGGGCGCGGTGCTGGCTGGACACTGTTTTCATCTCGGGTATGTGCGGGACCAGTACGGCGTGTGCCGCGCCCTTCTGCGGCTGGGCCTGACCGCGCAGGCAAAGAGCCTATTAGAGTTCCACCGCCGTAATTTTGAGGCGGAGGGTGTGGTTACCAATGCGCATGCGGTCGCGTATCCCGGGCTGCGGCATGTGGGGGAAAACGATGGGGTGGAGATTACCGGTTACCTGATTCTGGAGATTTTGGAATACTGCCGGATGACCGGCGACTGGGCGTATGCGCGGCAGTCCGAGGCGCTGATGCGCTGGGCATATGCCAGCCAGCGCCGGTGCCTTGCCGACAACATGCTGCCATTCAACGGCGACGAGACGTATATTGCGGGCGGCGTGCTGCCGCGGCAGGCGCTCTGCGACGGCTCGGCAGAAGCCACTATGCTGTTCGTGCTGTCGGGCGAAGCGCTGCTCGGCTGGATGCGGGAAAGCGGCATCGGTACGGCCGTCGAACAGGAGGAGATGGCCGATACCCTCCGTCAGGTGCGCGCCGCCTTTGCGGGAAATTTTCTCTCCGACGGGATGCTGTACGCCAACAATCCCGCCCGCGACAAATGCGGGGATAAGCCGGTGACCACCGGCGTGTGCCAGAACTGCGGACAGGTGTTCGGCCCCATCCAAAAGGGGGACAATGGGCTGTACAACTGCCTGGACTGCCTGATGCACCGCCCGGCGGCCAAACGGTACGAACCGGTGCGCTACCGCATTGCGTCGGTGGATCTCGCACCGGCTTTCATGGGCTGTGACTTTATCGACCCGGCCATTGTCCTGCGGACTGCCGCCGAACGGACGGCGCAGCTGCAGGTTCCGGCGGCCGATGCGGTGGAAGTGGGCTATGATCTGGGCCTGCTGCTGTATGCGCTCGCGAAGTCGGGGGCGCCGGAACGGTGGATGGTTTACGATCTGCTGCTCGACCGGATCAGTGAAACCGGCGCGTGGACTGAGCGGTATGTTGGCGGACAAATCGATGGCTGCCGCTACCGCCCTTGGGAAAGTGCCATCAATCTGGTGGCGCTGCTCGCGTGTCTGGAAGCGCCGGACAACGCTGTATGACGGGAGGAAAGGCACATGGAAGAGCTGAAGCGCCGTTTTCAGGATCCCCCGGCAGCATATCGGGGAAAGCCGTTCTGGAGCTGGAACGGTGAGCTGGAGGAACAGGAGCTGCTGCGCCAGATCGGTATTTTTGAGCAGATGGGTATGGGTGGCTATTTTTGCCATTCCCGTACGGGCCTGATCACCGAATACCTCGGAGAGGAATGGTTTTCGCTGATCAATGCCTGCGCCGATGAGGGTGAAAAACGGGGAATGGAAACATGGCTGTACGACGAGGACCGCTGGCCGAGCGGCACGGCGGGCGGCATGGTTACGGCTGATGCACGCTACCGCCTGAAATTTTTGCGCCTGACCCGCGTAGACGCGAAGGCGTATGTTCCGGCGGACAGGATGATCGCAGCATTTGAAAGCGATTTGGAAGGGATGGCCTTCACCCGCAGCCGTCGGCTGGCGCCGGGGGAGAAAGCGGCGGCCGGCACCGTGCTGGTGTTCACGGTGGAAGAGCTGCAGCCAAGCAGCTTTTACAACGGCTGCACTTATGTGGATACGATGAGCCGCGAGGCCATACAGGAGTTTATCCGCCGCACGCACGAACAGTATGCCGCACACTGCGGTGAACGGCTTGGAAGCTCTATACGGGGGATTTTTACCGATGAGCCGCACCGCGGCGCGGTGATGAGCGGGTTTTCGGTGCCGAATCCCGATCCGGTGTGGCTGACCCCGTATACTCCGGCGCTGTTTACGGAATTCCGTGCGGCGTTCGGCTATGAACTAACCGATCATCTGCCGGAACTGTTTTTGCACAAGGACGGTGAAAAACTCAGCCCGGTCAAATGGCAGTATATGGAGCTGCTGCAGCGGCTGTTTATCCGCAATTATCTGCAGCCGCAGCAAAGCTGGTGCCGGGAGCACAATATGCAGCTGACCGGCCACCTGCTGCACGAGGACAGCCTGACCGCACAGGTGGCGATGGCCGGCTCGCTGATGCGGTGTTACGGGTATATGGATTTGCCGGGTATCGATATCCTTGCCGAAAACGGAGATCTTGCGGTGGTGCCCAAGCAGATCCAGTCGGCCGCCCGGCAGAACGGGCAGAAGAATATCCTCAGCGAGATGTACGGCGCGACCGGCTGGCAGATGAATTTCCAGAGCCACAAGGCGGTCGGCGACTGGCAGGCACTGTTTGGGGTAAACCTGCGCTGCCATCATCTGGCGTGGTACAGCATGCAGGGCGAGGCCAAGCGGGACTATCCCGCGAGCATCCATGGCCAGTCGGCGTGGTACCGGCAGTACCGGTATGTGGAGGACTATTACGCGCGCATCCACCTGCTCATGGAGCAGGGGCAGCCGCTGTGCGACGTGCTGGTGATCAACCCGGTGGAAAGCCTGTGGGCCGGCATCTATCCCGGATGGGCGGACGGCCTGACCGCTGCCGATCCGGCGGTCGGGGCGGTCGAGGAGGGCTACCGGACGGTGTTCGGCAGCCTGTGCGCCGCCAAGGCGGATTTCGATTTCGGCGATGAGGATATGCTCGCACGTCTGGGCGCGGTGGAAAGCGGACCGGACGGGGTGCGGCTGCGGATCGGAAAGATGACCTACCGCACAGTGGTGGTGCCGAAGATGCTCACCATGCGCGCGAGCACCCTCGAATGGCTCAAGGCCTTCGGTGAACAGGGCGGCGAGGTGTGGTTTACAGCCGGACGTCCGGAATATGTGGACGCGCAGCGCTCGGCACAGGCGAATACCATCCCCGGTTTGGATCGGGAGCTGGCCGACGTCGAGACGGCGCTTATCGCCCGCGCGCCGGTAACCATCACCGGGGAAAGCGGCGATCTGCTGCGGCAGGTGTATGCACAGGTGCGCCAAACCGAAAACGGCTGGATCGTGATGCTGCTGAATATGGACCGCCGGCAGAGCTGCCGGGCGGTGCTGCACTTCCGGCGGGGCGGCCGGCTCGACCGCTGGGATCCCCGCACCGGTGCGGTGGAAGCGGTTGCTTCGGGGACGGAGGAAGTCGGTCTTACCCTCCCGCTCGCCGCGGGGGAAGAAGCGTTGTTTACCCTGACCGATGCCTCGGCGCACGCGGGTGCACCGGCAGCCGCTGCGCAGGCAACGCAGCCGGTATGCACGGCGGTGCATACCCTGCCGGAAGCGTTTTCCTATACCCTTGAGGAACCGAATGTGTGTGTGCTGGATATCGCCGATCTGTCGGTGAACGGCGGAGAATGGCGGCGGGATCTGGAGATCCTCAAGGCGGATCAGGCGGTGCGCCGGCACTTTGGTCTGCCACTGCGCGGCGGGGAGATGCTGCAGCCGTGGTTTGTCCGTAAATATGGGCAGACGGGCGCGGCAGCGCCAGTCTGCGGCGAGGTGACCCTACGCTTCCGGTTTTACGTCGACGAAGTACCCAAAGGCGTGAGGCTGGCGGTGGAAACGCCGGACCGCTTTGCCATACGGCTCAATGGCAGCGCGCTGCCCACGGTGGAAACGGATGCATTTTGGGTGGACGCCTGCTTTAAGCTCATCCCTGTTCCGGACACGCTGCTGCGTGCAGGGGAAAACGAGCTGACCCTGCAGGCCGCCTTTACCCCGGATCTGAATCTGGAGGCGGCGTATCTGCTGGGCGATTTCGGGGTGCGGCTCAGCGGACTGGAAAAGCATCTGACCGCGCTGCCGTCCGTACTGCGGGCGGGGGATACGGTGCCGCAGGGGCTGCCGTTTTACGGTGCGGGCATCGGCTATCGGCTTACCCTGCCGCAGCCGGCGCCGGGAAACCGGCTGGTGCTGCGCTTCCCGGAATGCCCGCTCGACGCTGCGTGCGTGGAGATCACCGATGGGCGGGATACCCGTATGGTGGCGTTTGCACCCTATGCGGCGGACGTCACCGCGATGGCGGGACGCGAGGTGCAGCTGCGGTATATCCTGACCCGGCGCAACACGTTTGGGCCGCTGCACGTGTATCCTGAGCGGCAGGGGTATTACGATCCTGGTTTGTTTGTCACCGAAGGGGTGAATTTCCTGGCCGACCGATACGGCCTGCTCGCGCAGGGAATGACCGGTACGCCGATATGTGAGGAGATTGGCCATGAGCATGTTTGAACGTTTAGCCGCCGAACGTCTGGCGGAAATTGACGCACGGTATCCCGCTGCGCATAAGCAGCAGGTCACGGCACGGCTACGCCGGGCGTGGGAAAAGCAGCCCGCGGCGGATCGCATCCCGTATGTGGTGCTGCATTACCGGCAGGACGGCTTTGCGCCGCAGGATGACCTGTCGGCGTGGGAAAATGAATTTCTTGCCCAGCTGCAGGGTATCCTCAACCATCGGGAATGGGATGATGACTACCTGCCGGTGTTCCATTTCGGCATCCTCCAGGCGCTCATTCCGGCGTATTTCGGCTGCGGGGAAAGGCATTCACAGGACGGCCGGTCGGTGGAAACGGTGCCGGTGATCCGGGAGGCTGCCGACGTGTATACGCTCGCGCCGGTTGGCTTCGGCCCGGAAACCCTTGGCGGACAGATGCTCGAAAAGATGCGGTTTTTCCAGCAGGCGGCACAGGGACGCATCCTGCTGGCCGAAACCGATATGCAGGGCCCCTTTTCGGTCGCCAGCCAGATCTGGGGCGTGGAGGAATTTCTGCTTGCCGTCTATGAAGAGCCGGAGGCGGTGCATCACCTGCTGGAGCTGACCACCGATGCGATCATTACCTATATCCAGAAGATGTTTGCCGTGAGTGAGGGGAACCTGTCCCCCTGCCACTGCATGCCGTATCTGTGGATGGACAGCCGGTACGGCGTGTGCGTCAGCGAGGATCTGCTCGCGGTGGTTTCCCCGGCGGTGACCGAGGAATTCATCGCCCCGTATCTCGAGCGCATCGGCCGGGCGTTCGGCGGTGTGCTGGTGCACACCTGCGGCAGCATGAACCACAGCATCAAGGTGCTCACCCGTACCCCGTACCTGACCGGGGTAAACTGCTCCTCGAGCGAAACGGATATCCCTCGCCTGGTAGCCGACGGCGGCGAGAAACTTACCTACCTGGTGCATTCCGCGCCGGTATCCTGCATGAATCTGCCGCTGCTCAGCTGCGAAGAGCAGCTTGTCCTGTGCCGCGAGACATTTGGACGGCGCTACGCCGGCATCAGCCAGGTGGTCCCCTACACCAAGTCGCCGCAGCTCGATATCCCGCGCACTGCCGCGGCACTGCAGAAACTGGCCGTGCTGTAAAATTCAGGATAAAAGGATGGCGGACAGGAGCATGATGTGCTCGTGGAACTGTGCCGATCCTGCAGCAATGCGCCCTCTCGCATAAATTGAAAACGCGGTCCCGCTTTTATCCGGGACCGCGTTTTTTCATTTGTTCAGCGGCTCAGCGGTTCTTCCTTTTGGTGCGGCAGACGCATACCGCTGCCCCGGCAGCTGCCACCAAGGCGAGCGCCCCGGCAGCGGTGCCGACGCCTGTTTCCGGATTGTCGTCCGGAGCTGCGGCCGCCGTATTCACCACGACAAAATTCTGGATGTTTTCCAGCGAAAAGGTCACGGTTCTGTCGGCGGTGTTGTAGACGCCGGTTAATTCGGTCAGTGTGCCCGCATCATCCATCGCGTAGTATCGCAGCTTATCCGCCGCAGCCGCCTGTGTCTCGTCGAGCGTGTAGATCATGACAGCCGGCTTGTCGTAAGCGTAGTTGTACCGCATGCCGTTGACCAGCAGGTTCGTGTCATACACCGCCGTCACCCGACCGGCGGGAGCGGTGATCCCGGACGTATCTGTACGCGCCTTGCCCTGGAGGGTGAGCATGCTCGTTTCGATCCCGTCCACATCCAGCACATCTTTGGGCAGCTGGAACTGCAGCTGATTGTCGATGACGACGGTTTCCGTTTCCTGCATGTTGGGGACAAACAGATTGTGGAACGCGGTTGTGTTTTCGTACTCCTCGTCCACATACGCCTTCAGTGAAAGGTTTTTGATGAGCATTTCGGCGTCGTAGGTTCCGGGCATTTCCCAGCCGAGGTTCATGCCGTCAAGATAGACGGTGTCCATCGTCACGCCTTTCATGAAGCCTTTCTCGTTGGCCAGCGCCAGCGCACGCTCGATAAACGGTTTGAGGTCGATGTCAATATCCATCCAAGCATTGTCTTCGCTGCCCACCGGGGTGCCGGTTTCATCGGTAAAGCTGGTATTGGTGAAGGCTTGAGAAGGGGTCAGGTAGATAAACAGACCGGAAGCGTCGTCCTTGCCGCCGTCCTGCATACCGGTTTCGCCCGGGAAAGGATAGCGGTTGTCAAACAACGGCAGACCGAACCAGGTCATTTCCGTGCGTCCCTGTTCATTGATCCCCTTGACGTACAGATAGATGTACATGGAAGCGGCATGCAGACCACTGTTGGCCTGGCCGTCCATATGATCCTCAAATTTCGTCAGCTTCTGGGACAGGGTCAGCCGCAGGTGATCGACGTTTTTGAGCTGGCGGGCCTGCTGGGTATCCCGGCTGTTCATATCCTGGGAGATCAGCAGATGCGGCCAGCGTTCGCCGTTCTTGCGGGGGGCGTCGTAAACCGCGGAAGCGTTCAGCTGCAGACCGATTTCCCCGGTGTTGGTATCCACCGTCACCTTCTTGGTATCGTTTTCGTAAATATATACGTTGTCGTCCGGCGAGGAGAAGATGGTTTCATTTTCATCCCGGAAATCGATTTTGGAATCCCACTGGGCCAGCGTCCACTTCGGGCGCAGGCTGTTGTCGCCGTAGTTGAAATAGTACGGCGGGAGCAGATGGTTGGTGGGGGAATCCATACCGGTGACGGAGAAGCCCTTTTCAAATTTGGTGTCGTCGAAAAGCTCGTACACGCCTTTTACCACCTCGTCGTTATCGTCGCTGCCGCCGGCAGGCGCCGCGTTCAGACCGTCCACCTTATGGATGGTCACTTTCGCGGGAATACCGGCCTCCGCTTTGTAAATCACGCCCAGATAGGCCGGATTGTGGTTGCTGAACAGCCGGCTGAGATTGTTGTAGCCATTGGCCACATTGATCCGGCCATAGTCATCGGCCTGTCGCTGGCCTTCCTCGGTCGTGCTGTTCATGCGGATAAACTGGCCGTCATTGATCACGATGTGGAAGGCGCCGCCCTGTGCGGGCTTGAAGGCGAACTTGATATGCTGGAAGCTGTCCACTTTGACCGCGGCATAGCAGCCATTGGCATCGATCTGCCAGTTGGTTTCCTTGCTCACCTCGGGGGTGAATTTTACGCCGTTCCAGTAAATTTCGCCGATGCCGAGAACATGGTTTTCCATCGGCCTGACCAGAATGACCAGGCCGGAGCCATAGGCGGGATTGCCGTTCGCCTCAAACCGGCGGTACACCGGATCGGGGTTATTGGCGTCGGTGATTTCGGCTTTGTCCATGAGCTGCAGGGCGAGGAACGAATCCTCCCGGCCGCCCTTATGCACGCTGTACTCGTCGAGGCTCAGCTCGACCGATACGCCGTTGGCCATATCGATCGGGCGCAGGTAGGTCAACCCGATGCCGCCGTCGCCGGCGGTCTGGGTTCCGCTGAAGGAGATGCCGCCCTTGCCGTCGAGCGCGGTATCGGTCAGGATCGACGGTCCGCTGATGCAGGCATAGTCGTGTGCACCCCAGGTTTCTTCTGTGTTGGGCGCTGCCTGGACGCCGTTGACCGTATGAACGGTGAACGCGGCGGCTTCGCTGTCCACGTTATGATGATAGACCAGCGAGAGATAGGCGGGTGTGGTTTTGTTGAACAGCACGCCGAGGTTGGCGTAGCCGTTTGCGGGATTGATCCGGCTGGTATCCTGGCCTTCCATAACCGTGCCGGAGGCATCGGTGCAGCGCAGATAATTGCCGTCGTTGAACTGGATGTCAAAGCCGCCGCTGCCGTTGGGGGTGATGGCGAGCTTGATGTGTGCGAAGCTGTCCAGCTTGATAAAGGCATAGCAGCCGTCCGCATCCCCTTGCCAGTTTTTCTCCCGTACCGCCCCTTCAGGGGTGAATTTTACGCCATTCCAGAAGATTTCACCAATGCCGAGAACGTTGTTTTCCAACGGCCTCAGCAGCATCACAAGGCCGGAGCCGTAGGCGGGATCGCCATTGCCGGCATCCATTTTGTGATAAATCGGCGTGGAATTGTTCGCGTCGGTCACCTGCATTTTATCGGACAGCTGGAGGGAAATCCAGGAGTCCACGCCGTTTACGCCGTTGATCTTATACTGATCAAGGCTGAAATCCACCGAAAAGCCGTTGGTCATGTATATCGGCCGGGCATAGGTGACGCCGAGTTCCCCTTCGCCGGCGGCCTGGATGCCGGAGACGGTGATGCCGCCCTGGGCGTCGGCCGCGATTTCATTTTCCAGAACGCTGCCGTCGGCTGTGGTGTAGTTGTGTACGCCCCAACTGTCCAGCGTATTTTCCCGATTGGCAAACCGCCCGTTGATTTCCTGCACCGAGAACTTCATCTCATATACCGCCTCGTTGCAGGCGGCAATCTTCAGGTAGGCGGGGGTGCCCGTCGGGAAGAGGCTGTCGATGAGATTGAATTTCACATGCGGATTGACGGTGCCGTTGTCCGGAATGCGTTCAATCTGGCTGCCAGTTCCGTCTACGCGGGTGAAGGCACCATCGTTGAAGATCAGATCGTAGCCGCCATCCTGGCGTTTGACGAAATCCATCCGGATATCCGAAAAGCTGCGGCTGTCCAGGCGGATGTTGTCATAGCCGCCGTCACCGGCATAGATGTGCCCTTTGTCCGCCGGCGTCGCATCGCTCGCGGAGGTCACGCCGTAATAGCGGTATTCGAGGGTCATCCAGCCGTCTTCATGCGGACGGATAAACACAATGAATCCACGCCCTTCGGCGTATTTAGCGTTGAGTGCGTCGGCGGTATCCCACTGCTTGAATACCGGCTCAGCATTCTGCTCGTTGGTGACTGTTTTCTGGTCAATCAGCCCGATGGCATACCATTTGTCTCCCGATTTCGGATCGAACTGGTCGAGGCTGAAGCGCAGCGAAAAGCCACGCTGGTCGAGATAGAGCGGGCTGGTATAGGTCATACCGACGCTATTGCCCGCGGCGACCTGGTCGCCGGAGAACTGAAGGCTGCCGTCCGGATTCGGCGTCAGCGTGGTAGTGACCTGTTCGCCGTCCGCTGCCACATAATTGTGGGCGCCCCAGTCAGACACCACAGCCGTGCCGGAGGCCGGCTGCGCCGTGTCTGCGGCCTGTCCGGGAAGCACGCCGCCCGCCATTGTCACGAGCATGCAGCCGGATAGAAGGGACGCTAGGATCGCTTTTCTTTTCACCTGGGATCATCCTTTCTGTGTTGAACTGGTGTATAGCCGGGCGTGTCCTTATATACCGCTCGCGCTTGGCAGGACACGGGTGCCGGACTCCACGGTGAACGCCTTTGCGCAGAAGCGCTCACCGGCCGTGCCGGGAAACTGCACCAGGGTGGGAATTGCCGCAGGCAGCCGAACTTCCAGCCGCATTGCCGGGCCGTCCGCACCGGGATATACGGTGCGGATGACCGTCACGGGACCTTTTGGGGTGGGGATGGTGGCGGCGATGTCGCCAAGTTCCGGCGAGCCGGGACAAATACGGATTTCTTCAAAGCCGGGGCGCGCCGGCTGCACGCCGAGCACTGCCGCAGTAAATTCGTAGAGCGGCACGGCGGACCAGGCGTGGCAGTCGCTGCGTTGGGCGAGAGTATCCTCCGGCCAGGTGGTTACGTGCAGTTCCATCAGACGCCGCCAGGGCGCCCATTTTTCGGTGAACTCATCGTAAATTCCCGCCGCTTCGCAGGCGCGGAACAGATAAAAGGACATGGAGTACGAGCAGGGAAGCAGTGCCTCGTCACGAATGCAGCGCCGCATCAGATCTGCCGCCGCCTCGCCGGTGATACAGCCGGACAGCACCGCCCAAAGCTGGGCGTGCTGGCTGAAGGTGCGTTCACGCTCGTGCAGGCGGTAGTAGCCGGCGTGCGGATCCCATGCCGCTGCGTTGACGGCGGCGGTGACCGCCGTGTACCGCCTGCGGTATAGAGCCGCCAGGTCATGCATACCCAGTTCCCGGCACAGGAATACAAAACGGGACAGCGCATAGGCATATACCTCACTGTACAGATACAGTTTTTCCTCTTCATCGGTCACCGGGCTGCCGTGATTTGGCTGCCACTCGTCCACCCAGTCGACGAACCGCCAGTAACCGGTATCGCCCACCAGGCCGGTATCCGGGTCCAAACGGTCGTCAAAATACTGCAGGATGCGCTGCATGGTGGGCAGATAATCCGCAACCAGACGGCGATCCCCGTGATACAGGTAGTGGTAATACACTCCGTCGAGGAAATAGAGGGAAAACAGGGGGATGATCTGGTCAAAAGCCGCCGGGGCGTTGCAGGCGATCATCCCGTCGGGGCGCAGGGTGCTGTGGAAATCGTACAGCGCCTTGCGTGCGAGCGCGTCGTCTCCGGAGAGCTGATAGGTCATCAGCATTTCCAGCACGGTATCCATGACATACTGCATTTGTTCGTAGTAAGGGCAGTCGACGTAGGTATCCAGCATGCAGCGCCGCAGGGTGCGCACGCTGATATCCCACATGCCCTGAACCGCCGGATCTCCGGCGGAGAATGCGCCGTCCATCCGCAGGGGATAGCCGGTTTGGCGGAAGGACAGGCCGGTGATTTCCACCGGTGTGCTGCCGGCGGTGATTTCAAGGCGCATATAACGGAACACGCGGAACCAGAACGGTTCATACACAAGGCTGCCCGCGCCCACAAGCACCTCGTCCTTTTCGCCGCGGATGTCGCCGGTGCGGGCATTGTCCCGCTGCCCTTTGTACGGGCAGCCGTCTGCGCCGAAGGAGTAGTAGGCCTCCCCGTAGGTCAGCGTAAGGCGCGCCCCCTCCTGCGGCGACCGTATGCCGATGCGCACGAAGGCGTTGGTGAGGGCGCCCATATCCACATCGGCGAACGCGGTGCCGTGGGCGGGGATTACCACCGTTGCGCCGTGCAGCAGCGGGGCAAAATCCGCTCCGCTGCTTTTGGCTATGCCGGCCGGCCGCTGCGGCATTTCATACAGCAGCGGGATATCCCGCCGCGTGAGCTGCCATTCGTACAGCACCCCTCCCAGCCGCGCGTCGCCGCAGGGGCATATCGCCGTGCAGGTTTTCCAACCGCTGTCGTCGTAGCCGGCCTCTTGCCAGCCTGCTTCATACAGCCGGCCGTCGAACGCCTCCTGATCCCCGGCATATTTGCTCTCGCACGCCTCGACAAATCGATAGGAGGCGTCGTCGAACCATTTCCACTGTGTTGACGTGTTCATGGCCGGGCAGGCCGGACAGTCGAGCAGAAAACCGCCGCGGGAGGCGTTTACCAGAGAAACCGCGCCCGTGTGGAAGGCGGTTGCGCCGAGATAATCCGGCGGGAACCGGAGCACATGGGCGGCCACCACATTATTCCCTGTGTGCAGATAGGGTGTCAGATCTACCTCGTCGTAATATTTGCGGAAGCGGTCCCCCTTGAGCGGACCGGCCAGGACATAGCGGCCGTTGACATACAGCTTGTAGCGGCTGTCGGCCGAGATACGCACGACAATTTTTTCCGTTGTCTCCAGCGGAAAGGTCCGCCGCAGGAACAGGGACTGCTTGTCGTGGCTGAAGGCGGAATCCTTCCAGATCCAGCTTGCCGTAAACTTCATACCAAATCATCCCTCACAATTTCAGTCCTGCCGACGTCAAACCCTCGATGTAAAACTTATTGGCAAAGGTAAACAGCAGGATAAGCGGCAGGGATGCCAGGATATAGCCGGCAAACTGCACCGGCGTGTTGGTCGCGTACTGCCCGCTGAACTGGCGGAACAGACCGGCCGAGATGGTCCAGAGCTTGGGGTCGCTGATGGTGATGGTCGGCCAGACGATATCGTTCCAGATGGCGATGATCTGCTGGATGGCGAGGGTGCCGAGGATCGCCTTGGACAGCGGCAGACAAATGTAGAAATAGTTCTGAAATTCGTTGCAGCCGTCCATGCGGGCTGCCTCAAAGATGCTTTCGGGGATGCCTCCAAAAAACGCACGCAGCAGGAACACGCCGCTGACCGAGCCGCCGAAGATGATCGGCACAATGAGCACCCAATAGGTGTTGAGCATGTTCATCTGGCTGTACAGCATGTAGGTTGGAACAAGGGTGAGCACGCCGGGCACCATCATCAGCGAGATGACCGCGTAATACAGAAACTCCCGTCCGGGAAACTTCAGGCGTGCGAAGACATAGGCGGAGATGGAGGAGACGAACAGCATGCCGGTTACGCCCACCACGCCGACAAACAGGGTGTTGAATATGTAGGTGCCCACCACGGTGAAGGCGGTGCGGAAGTTGGCGAACCAGAACGGCATGGTCGGCACCCATGGATAGGCGCGGAAAGCATCCTGGTTTTTGAGCGCGATGAAGATGGAGATGAATAGGGGAAACAGCATACAGATCATCAGGACAGCCAGTACGATATGCAGCACCACCTGGCCGATCCCGGTGCCCGGCCGTTTGCCGGAAGATTCCTTGACCGCTGTCATGGCCTACACCTCCTCTTTCTTTTTATAGCGCATGATGAGGATGGTCAGGCCGAAGATAACCACGAACATGACCACGCCCACCGCGCTTGCGTACCCCATGCGGGACGCGCCGAAGGCCTTGATGTACATGTAATAGCCGGGCACATAGGTCGTATAGCCCGGACCGCCCTGGGTGAGCACGAGCTGGCTGTTGTAGTCCTGAATGCCGCCGATGAGGCCGAAGACGAGAAAATATTTGATCTGGCCGATGAGCAGCGGCAGGTCGATGTGCCGGATGCGCTGCATGGGGGTGCAGCCGTCAAGGATGCTCGCCTCGATAACCTCGCCGCTGATATTCATCAGCCCGGACATGTAGATGAGCACCGCCGTGCCGCCGATCCACGGGAAGCCCATGAAGATGAGCGCCGGGATAACCAGCTTCGGATCGCCGAGCCAGTTGACGATCTGATCCTGTCCGATCAGGCCCAGCCCACGCAGAATCGTCGAGAGCAGGCCGCTCTGCGGGTCGTAAATTTTCTGCCACAGCAGCGTATAGACAAGGCCCGGCGCCACCATCGGCAGCAGCACCATCACCCGGTAGTTGTACTGCCAGCGCTTGCTGCGTACCCCAAAAATCAGCTCTGCCGCGATCAGCGGCACAATTACGGAAATGAGCAGACGCGGGATCATCAGCTTGAACAGCGTAGGAATGGAATTCAGGAACACCGGATCCTGGAACAGCTCTTTAAAATTATCCAGCCCGATGAAGACTTCGCGTCCGTTGGCGTTCCAGTCAAACAGGGAGTGATACAGCCCGCTGATGGGTGGGTAGTAGGCGGTGACGATCAGGCCGATGAGCAGCGGCGCCAGCAGAAGATAGGCGATGCGCGCCTGCCAGATCCTGGCCAGCAGGGATTTTTTATGCGGGGCGATTTTGCCCGACGTTTTTTGGGCCATGCGGCACACCTCCTAATCCTCTCCGAAAATATCGTTCATGTTCATGCCCCCGCTTTGCTCTGTGGGCTTTTTGACCTCCAGAGTCACCGTCTCACGCTTCTGTATCGCGATAAAGATGGAGTCGGAAATGTCGCGGAACTTGATTTCGGTCGTTTCCTCCTCGAACACCCCTTCGAGATAGGTATAGGGGTAATAGGTAAAGGATACCGTTCCATCTTCCTGAACCCGCACTTTATCGCCGCTGAGGTTACCCGGTCCGGTCACCAGTGCGGAAATATCGTCGCCGGCGGCGGGCTGTCCCCGCTTGGTCACCCGCAGGGTGATGGTCACAGGCTTGTTCGGATCAGCCACCACCGTTTCGGGAGTGACGGATACGACCTCGATGTTTACGGTTTGTGCCCGAAGATAGTCAAACAGCGTCATGAGAAGAAGCACACCGGTTATGACGCCGATGACAATGAATTTTTTGAGATGCTTTTTCATCTGGATCCACTCCCTCCGGGGGCTATTCGTTGATGGTCCAGCCGGAGGTGTCGATCTGTCCCTCCCGGATGATCGTGTCCGCGTCCTGCTGGGAAAGTTCGTTGATCTGGCGGGCAAATGCGTCATCGTCGATCTTGCCCATCAGCCATTGCTGAAACGCCTTGTTGCCCTGCTGACGGTAATCCGCGCCGTTGGCAGTCAGCCATCCGGTGGAGGAAGGATAAATCGGGAACTGCTGGTTCATCCAGTCCGCAAGCTCCGGCGGCACAGCGCAGTCGGAGGTCGAGCCGAGTACCGCGCCGCGCTTTTCGATCACGACGGCGGACATATTTTCGGAGGTGGTCATGTACTTGACAAAGGCGATGCAGGCCTCTTTAACGGCTGGGTCCTTCTCCTCCATGGATTTCTTGAGGAAGGTGAAAGATGCCTGCACGTTGGGTTTGCTCGGCCCCTTTTCGGTAAACTGGGCCTCGGGGAGATAGGAAAGCGTATCATTGGAAATAACCGGAGGCGGGAACAGGCCGAATTCAAATTCCAGGCTGGTATCGCTGATCATGTAAGGCAGCTTGGCCATGAGGTCCTCCCACATGGCGACCTTACCCTCCTGCCAGAAGGGTTCATAATCGGTGGTTTCATAGCCCTCCTGCAGGATGGGGCTGGTCGTGGTATCGTATTTGCGCCGGACCTGCTTCCAGATATCCATCGCATAGCTGTTGCGGGTTGGGTCGTAGATGCCCTCTTTGACGGCGCGCACCCGTTCAGCCATATCCTGCTTGCCGTCCTTGTTGTAGTCGAGCGCATCAAATTTGTATTGTGCAAAAATCGGGCCGAGCGAGAACTGGGTGTCCCAGTTCTGCAGGTCGGGGGTGGTGTTGACGGCTGCGGGAGCGTAAGGAATATAGCCCGCCGCCTTGATCTTTTCGCAGGCGGCGAACATCTCTTCCCAGGTTTTCGGCGGCGTGATCTCCAGCTCCGCAAAGATGGATTTATTGTAAAAGATAGCGGTGGGCGCGCCGCAGTCAAGCATATACGGGACGGCGACGATCTGCCCCTTGCTGTTGACCACCGAGTTGGAGGACATCAGGTAAGTGGGATACTGGTCGATCCATTTTTCACTGCCGGCTTTCCCGGCGGCCACATATTCGTTGGGGGTGTTCAGGATTTCGCCGACATCCATAAACCAGTCGCTGTCGCCGAAAAGGCCGGCGCCGCCGAGATTGGTCGCCACATCCATCTGCGTGCCGGCCGCAAGCCTGGGCAGCATCCACTGGTTGACGCCGGCCACATAGTCGCCTGAGGAGGTCGGATGGGATTTATCCACCTCAACCGTTACGTTCGGGTGCATCTTCTGGAAGTTTTTGATCAGCTCCCGGGTGGAATTGAATACCGTTGGTGCGTCCTCGGTGGGCGTTTCGTTGTCGGTCGGCTCGTATTCCCCCAAGCTGACGATGATCGTAACCGGCTTGCCATCGTTGATCGGCGGCACCGAAATTTCCGGTGCGGAAGTGTCCGGCTCGTTTTTCGGTCCGCAGCCGGCAGCGCCTGTTGCCAGCACAACGGCGCAGGCCAGCAAAGCGATTGTGCGTACGCGTTTTTTCATCACTGCATCATCCTTTCGCACTCTCGGTTGAATTCTCCGCAGCAGCGGGACTCAGACGGCCCTGCGTTTCTTCAGGTAAAAGAACAGCCCGGTACCGCCGCCGCCGAGGATCACTACCGCCGCCACGACGATGCCCACGATCAGGCCGACGTTTGCTCCGCCCGCGGTATCGGTGTCCTGATTGTCAGGTACTGTTCCGGTGGTTTCGCCCGTTTGGGTTCCGGTCGGACGGCTGCCGCCGGTTGCATCGGTCGGTTTGCCGGTACTACTGTCGGACGGTGTGCTGCCGGTCGTTTCGCCATTCCCGGTCGTGGTATCCGCCGAGCTGTCGTTCGTGGTGGTGTCCTGCTGCGGCGCTGTGGTCGTGTCATCCGGCTGCGGTGAGGTGGGCTTTACGCTTTCGTCCGCTTTGACCGGCTGACCGTTGATTTTGTTGATCCGCCACTCGATCTGCTGGCTGTCGTCCTTGCAGGATACGCCCATGTAAAAATATACTTCGCCCTTTTCCATCAGCGTGACAAAGGACGGCTGGAACGGCGCACCCGCATCCACCGCGAAATCCACCTTCTGTCCGTTGACAAAGAAGTCATAGGTGTCGTCCCCGTCAAGGGTTCCCTTTTTGATTTCAACCTTAAAGGTAGTATTCATGGCCCCTTCATAAGGATAGCTGCGCCGGGAAGCTGTGCTCCAGCTGTTGGTAAGCTGGTTGATCTCAAAGGCCGTCGTGCTGCCCATCGGCCGGATCAGGGTGACGATTCCCTGCGATTGTCCGGCCTTGTTCACATTGAAATATTTATCCTTTTTGTTGAGCAGGCACAGCGAAATCCAGCTGTCTACTCCGGTGTTCTGCAGGTTGTAGTCGCCCGCTTTTTTAGTCACGGTGAATTCAACCGAGAAGTCATTCAGATCCACCGGTTTCGCATACATGACGCCGGCGTTGTCTCCGCCCGGTGTGTATTCCCCGCCGGTGTAGGTGATCGTAAGGCCGTCGGCGCCCAGCGAGAGCTTTGCCGGCGTCGCCGTCTTATTTACCAGGTTGCCCGGCATCGCAACCCAGTCCCCGGTCCCCGGAATGGCGCTCCAAGCGGACGCTTGGAGGGGTGCGGCGGCCGCCGCACCCAGGATGGCGAGGGAAACCGCTGCGCTGAGAATACGGGATATACGCTTTTGCATGTCGATTCCTCCTGTTTCAAGAATAATACTGTCTATCTGCCAAACGCCGCCCTAACAGCAGAACTGTTTTAATATAATCTATTATATAAAAACAGAATAACTATTAGTTTAGCGCTAACATTTTTACGGTAAAAAGAAAGCCTTTCTTTGGGGTTCTGTCGGCAAAAGAAGGGCTTGCTTGTATAACGGATCGAACGCCGGATCCGCTGCTGAGGCGTGAAAGGGGCGTATTTCGGCGGAGAAAGCGTCCGCTGGCAAGGCGGTACGCCGACAAAATACAGAAGTAAAAAGGCAGATCAGCGCACGGCCGGTACGGCGGCGCGGCATACGCTTTGTCCCGGCAGGATTTCCGGCTTGATGATCTGAACCGCAGTATTTTCCGGTTCTTCCCGCAGCGCCGCGGCAATCTGTTCCATGCAGGCACAGCCAATGGCAAAGGGACGGATGGAAACCGTCGTCAGACGGGGATAGGAGATTTCGCTGTACAGACTGCCGTCGTGGCCGATGACCGAAAGATCATCCGGAACGCGCAGCCCGCATTCTCTGGCAGCGTTTTCGATGCCGACCGCAATGACGTCGTTTGCGCAGTAAAGTGCGGTGGGCAGTTCGCGTCTGGCAAACAGGCGCATCCCAGCCTGAAAGGCATCATCCACCTTTTCCAGACAGCTTTCGCACCAGGCTTCCTCCACCCGGCAGCCAAGAGCATTCATTTCCTCAAGGAATCCCTGATACCGTTCCTGCCAGATGCCGGCGTCACGGATGCAGTGGGAAACCATGCCGATCCTGCGGTGTCCCTGCCCGTGGAGGTAACGCACGGCCATGCGCGCACCCTCACGGTAATCCTCGCACACTCTGGCGGCAATGTGATCGATGGCGTAGTCTCCCATCAGCACGATGGGAATGCCGTTGCCGGAAGCTTCGGCGGCGATTCGGTCGAACCGGCGGTAAAAGGAAAGCATCGCTTCCGCTTCAAGCTGGGACCACTTGCCGTCCTGCCTGCGTATATCCGCGGGCAGCACGATCAGCCCGTCAATCTGTTTGTTGAGCAGGGTGTTTGTGCTCTGCAGAAGGCTTTCCTCGTCCTGTCCGCTGCCTAAAATGATGTTCATTCCGTATTTTTCGGCTGTTTTGTTGATGCCGGATACTACCACCGCGTATATCGGGTTTTCCAGATAGGAAACCAGTACACCGATCGAGTTGGTCCGATTGGTTGCCAGCCCGCGCGCCACCAGGTTGGGGCGGTAATTCAGCTGCTGGATGGCGTCCAGCACACGATGGCGGGTCTTTTCCGACACCGCTCCCTTATTATTGATGACGCGGGAAACGGTCATTGCCGAAACACCCGAGAATTTCGCCACATCATCCAGTGTTGTCATAGAAAACCGTCCTCTTCATTCCAGCCGTTTTTTATAGTATCACTTAAGAAATGATGCGGTGTTTGCGCTAACAATTATAAAATACCACACGTTTAGGCAGCTGTCAATGGCGAAATGTACAAAGTAAAAAACGATTTCTTGTGGGTATAACCAAAAGCATACAGGCTGATACGGCAGAAGAAAAGCTGTCGGCCCTCCGGGGCGCTTAAATCGGGGGTATTTTGGCTGTGGATAAAAAGAAAACGGTTTTTCAGACGCCTTTTGGCACTCTGAAAAACCGTATGGTTGGAGCTGCTAACGCGATTCGAACGCGTGACCTCTTCCTTACCAAGGAAGTGCTCTGCCGACTGAGCTATAGCAGCAAATGGCGACCCGGAACGGGCTCGAACCGTCGACCTCTAGCGTGACAGGCTAGCGTTCTAACCAGCTGAACTACCGGGCCACAACTGCTCGCCGCCGTTTCGGCGACGGTGTATATTATACTGTTTCGGCGGGGTGTTGTCAACAGCAAACTGCAATATTTTAAAATTTGTTGCAGAAAGTCCGAAAAAAGCGTGGAAAAGCCCGCCTTCGTGATTGAAAAACGCCGGAGAAGATGCTATACTAGACGGGTTGCCGGGCCTGTGACACGGGAGAAGAAAAACACACGACGCACACAGTTTTTTTATAGACTGTTTACAAATGGACGACCGGGTTCCGTTAAAATAAAGGAAACGCGGTCCGGACAGGTCACGGGCGTGGCTCGGCGCGGCCTCATTGCGGGGGCATGGGGCGCCATTCCGGCCGGGGAAACGGCCGAAGGCTATCAACAAACAGGAGGGAACTACATGATCGAGGTGCAAAACCTGACCAAGCGGTACGGCAGCCACTGCGCGGTCCAGGATATCAGCTTCCGGGTGGAAGAAGGGGAGATCCTGGGCTTTCTGGGGCCGAACGGCGCGGGCAAATCGACGACGATGAATATCCTCACTGGATATCTGTCGGCGAGTGAGGGGAAAGTGGCGATCAACGGCTTCGATATTCTGGAGCAGGCCAACGAGGCCAAAGCGAGCATCGGCTATCTGCCGGAGCAGCCGCCGCTGTATTTGGACATGACGGTCCGGGACTATCTGGACTTCATGTATGAGCTGAAAAAATGCAAGCTGCCCCGCCGTGAACATATTGCGGAAATCTGCCGGATTGTAAAAATTGAAGACGTATACGGGCGGGTGATCAAGAACCTGTCCAAGGGCTATCGGCAGCGTGTGGGTATCGCGCAGGCGCTTATCGGCAATCCGCCGGTGCTCATTCTCGACGAGCCCACCGTCGGCCTGGACCCGAACCAGATCATCGAAATCCGTTCGCTGATCAAAAGTCTGGGCAAGCATCACACGGTTATCCTGTCCTCCCACATCCTGCCGGAGGTGGAGGCGGTGTGTGACCGCATCGTCATCATCAACCGCGGCACCATCGTGGCGGACGATACGGCGGCGCAGCTGTCCCACAAGTATTCACAGGATCACCGGATGCTCGCACGCATCGCCGGCCCGGAAAAGGAGATTCAGCTGCTGCTGGAAAAGCTGCCGGGCGCGGATGCGGTGCACTCGCTGGGCGAAAAGGAGTCCGGGGTATTTGAGTTTGAAATCATCCCGGCGGAGGGCGCGGATATCCGCCGTGACCTGTTTGACCGCCTCTCCTCGCGCAGCTGGCCGCTGCTCGGGCTGAAATCGATGGAGATGTCGCTTGAGGAGATCTTCACCACCCTCACGCAGGAACGCCTGCCGATGGCCGGGGGCAAGAAAAAGGGAGGCAAGAAGAAATGACCGCCATATTCAAACGCGAATTCAAGTCGTTTTTCACCTCGCCGGTCGGCTACGTGGTGCTGGCGCTGGTGATGGGGCTGTCCGGGTTCTTTTTCTCGCTGTATAATGTTAGGGGCGGGTATGTCACCCTCAGCGGTGTGTTTCAAAACCTGTTTTCCTTCCTGCTTCTTCTCGTGCTGCCGGTGCTGACCATGCGGCTGCTCAGTGAAGACAAACGGCAGAAGACCGATCAGGCGCTGCTGACCGCTCCGGTCAGCCTGACCGGCATCGCTTTGGGGAAATTCCTTGCTGCACTGCTGGTGTTCGCGATCAGCATTTCGATCACGCTGGTGTTTGCGATCATCATTGCCTTTCAGGTCACCCCCGACTGGATGGTGATCATCGGCAACTATATCGGCCTGCTGCTGCTGGGCGGCACCATCATTTCCATCGGCCTGCTGATCTCCAGCCTGACCGAGAGCCAGTTTATTGCCGCGCTCGGTACCTTTACGGCGTCGTTCCTATTTTGGATGATCGACAGTCTGGGCGCGATGTTTTCAGGGAATGCGGTCATCGGTGCGATTGTCAATTTCCTGTCCCTCAACCAGCGGTACAACGATTTCACGCTGGGGGTCATCCATTACGACAACGTGATCTTTTTCCTGAGTATACAGGCGCTGTTTGTGTTCCTGACCGTCCGGGTTCTGGATCGCAAGAGATGGAGCTGAGAGGAGGAACATACAGATGAAGAAAAATTTTTCGGAGGAGAACGCCGAGCAGAAGGAGCTGACCCCGGCAGCGGAGGAAGCTGCGGAGGCGAAGCAGGCGGAAACAGAGGCGGCGTCTGCCGATACGGCGCAGGACGCTGTGGAGCAGGCAGAGGAAAAGAAGGAGAAAGTGCATAAGGATCACCGCAAGCTGCGGTACGGCACTATTGCAACGGCGATGTCGGTGGTGGTGATCGCGGCGGTGGTACTGTTCAACGTCGTGGTCGGTGTGCTCGACGACCGGTTCCCGCTGACCCTTGATCTGACCAAGGACAGCCTGTTCACCCTGTCCGAACAGAGCCAGGAGATTGCCAAGAACGTTAAAACCGACGTGGAGATCATCGTATTCGCTTCGGAAGAAGAGTTCAGCGCTGCAACAGGTTCAGAGCAGCTCGACACGGTGCTGCGGCAGTTCACGCAGGGCGTGCGCAGCTACGAAAGCCTGTCGGGCGGACGGGTGAAGATCAGCTTTGTCGATCTGTCCAGCAACCCGCTCCTATTCAACGATTATAAGGCCTACAACATCACCTACGGCAGCATCCTGTTCCGTTCGGTGCCGGAGGCGGGCTCAGGCGAAAAGGAAAAATACCGCGTGTCTTCCATTTACGACCTGATCTCGGCTAATCAGTCGGGTGGCTATGGCGGCTATGGCGGCACGACCACGTACACGTCTAATGTCGAGCAGATACTGGCGAAAAATATCAATGCGGTCAGTAACCCGAATAACCTTAAGGCGCTCATGCTCACTGGTCACGGCGAATCAGAATCCACAGTGAGCGTGTTGACTTCGCTTCTGCAAGAAAACGGATATGAGCTGGAGACGGTCAACCCCAGCACCGCGGAGGAATTCAGTGAAGATGCGGTGACGATGTTCATCCCGGCACCGACCATCGACTACACCGAAGCGGAGCTGGAAAAAATCCGTGTGTGGATGGATAACGAGCAGGACGGGGTTAAGCGGCTCGGCCGCAACCTGATGTTGTTAGTCGGCCAGACTGCCAAATGCCCGGAGCTGTACGATTTTGTCAATACCTATTACGGCATTGAGATCACCGACAATGTGGTGGTTGAGACAACGATGCAGCGGATTTATCAGACGATGTATGGCTATAATCAGCTGCAAACCGTCGCCGACATTGCGTCGACAGACTTTACCAGCGGGCTGACTTCCAAACTGGCGGCTGCCCCGATTACCCGTCAGCTGATTCTGCACGAGACCGACAACAGCGAGGACGCGGCACTGACCAACCATCTGCTGATGTCCTTCCCGGAATCCGCCCGGCTGCTGAACCTGACCGATTTGGAAGCCGAGGAAGAGGAGTCCGGCGACGAAGAGCTTGAACCGGTTAAAGCCGATAGCTATCCGATTGCCGGTATGGCCTATGCAAATCAATATGCATACGACAACACGGGAGATTATCCGGAAAAGGTAGAAACCAATGTTCTGGTATGTGGCAGCGAGGGTATGCTGGGGTTACTCAGCTCGTCGACGTATGCCAACGAAAGCCTGCTGCTGCAGAGCATCAACGGCATCTCCGGCAATGAGGACGCTGTGACGGTGTCCACTCTTTCGCTTGCGCAGGATACGCTGGAATTCACTCCGCTCACCTTTTTGATCCTGTTCATTGTCTTTGTTATCGCGGTGCCGGTGATTCTGCTGGTGATCTGCCTTGTCGTATTCCTGAAGAGGAGGCACTTATGAGTAAACAAGTCCGTACGATCATTATCGCGATTGTCGCGGTTGTGGCGCTGTCGGGCGTGTTGGCCGTACTATTGCTGCTGCCGCAGATGACCGGCGGTCAGACGGATACTTCTTCCGCCGCATCTACGGCCAGCAATAGCTCGATTACCCTGCATAACAAGCTGCTCGGCGAAGATGGCAAGGCGGTGGATACGCCGGTCAAAAATGCGGAAATCCTTCTGGATAAGGAAGCGGAGAAAGAGGCGGATGATACCTCGAGCGCCGCGGAATCAAGCGGGGAGGAAAGCCAGAGTGGGGAGGATGCCCCGGCCGAACGGATTGCCGAGGAACTCACGTTTATCCTTGCGGAAGGCGGCGATCTGGTAGTGGAGAAATACAAGGATCTGCCGGTCAACACCTCCAAGGCCAGTGCGCTGAAATCCAATCTGGCGACCATTACGGCAACCAAAAAGATCGAAATCGCTCAGCAGAACGCCGCAGATTTCGGTTTCGACCGTCCGCAGGCCAAAGTTTCGGTCACCTATCACGACGACTCCACGTATGCCTTTGAAATTGGAGATAAAGCGCCGCTGGATGCGGGCTACTATTTCCGGGAGCAGGGCTCGTCGGATATCTATCTGGTTTCCCTGTCCTTCGGGGAAGGCATCCTGCAGAACGGAAAGGATTATGTCGGCCTGAGCATGTATACCAAGCCCTCCTTGAAGGAAGATGCCGACAGCGACACCGTCTGCGTGCAGGAGATGGCGCTGTCCGGCCGGGTGCGGCAGAATCATCCGTTCAGAATGCGTCAGCAGACGAATGAGGATCCGGACTACGTGATGAGCTCCTATGTGATGCTTGAACCGTTCTTCATGCGCCAGATCGACGATAACCAGATCACCACCCTCACCACCAATATGACAGCGCTGACTGCCCAATCCATCGTGTCGGTGTACCCGACCGACGAAGAAAAGAACAAATACGGGTTCGACGATCCGTATTCGGTGGCGGATCTGCGGATAGCTGTTCGGCAGGCAGAAGCAACGGCGGATTCTTCCGACAGTGAGGAAACCGCACCGACGGTGTATTACAATATCCGTCACCATGTGGTCACTCTGGGAGACAAGGATAAAGATGGCAATTACTATGCTATGATCACATCGGATGACGAAGAGATGCCGATCATTTATCTCGTGTCCCCATCGGCGGTGCCGTGGGCGGAAACGCAGTACGGCGATGTTCTCGGCACGCTGCTGTTCCTGCGCAATATTACCAACGTCAAGGATATCGTGGTCAGCTGGGGCGATACGAGCTACACCTTCAATCTGGAGCATTTCCCCAATGCGGAGGAGAGCGCCGACAAGCTGAAGGTGACGGTGGATGGTAAAGCCTATGATACCGAAAACTTCCGTAAGCTGTATCAGATTATGATGTCGGTCAAGCGCAACGGCGAGGTGGAGGAAGAGCCGTCCGGCATACCGGATATGACCATTGAAATCCATCCAAATGACGGCAGTGGGGAAATCATAGCGAAATTCTATAAGTATAACGCGAGCAATTATATCTGCGAGCTGAACGACGGCGACCGCTATTTGGTCACGGCTGCGTCGGTGAGTAACACCATGAAGCAGGTGGAGAACTATCTCGCCGGCAAAACGATCGTGGCCAACTGAATCGAATAAAAAACGGGACGGCGATATACGCCGTCCCGTTTTGCTGTTGTCGCTTATGTGAAAGATCCCCGGGAAAGGCTAAGACGGTTTTCCCGGAAAGAAAAGGCTCTGAAGAGAACGTATATGAACGAAAAAACTACTGGCGATGCCTTTGACCCGTTTACAGATGACGGAGCAGGGGCTTCAATATCCCTTGAGGTATTGGGTACCTGCCGGGCACTTTCAGGGCACATCCGTTGTCTGGCCGCCTTGATTTGAGCGGGTTTCCGTTTTTGGGGTAAGGAAAGCGGCGTCCCGTGCGGGACGCCGCTTTTCTGCGCCTGAAGGAGACAAAAGATTACTCCGGCCAGGTCAGCGTGAAGGTGCTGCCGTTCCCCGGCTCGCTTTCCACCGTCACGGCGGCTCCAAGATAGGCCGCGCCGTGTTTGACGATCGACAGGCCTAAGCCGGTGCCGCCGATTTCCTTGGAATGGCTTTTATCCACCCGATAAAAGCGCTCGAATATGCGCTGCTGGTGAGCGGGCGGAATCCCGATTCCGGTATCGCTGACCGCTAGCACCACCCTGTCGTCCTGCCGCCCGGTGTGCACCGTCACACGACCGCCGGGACGGTTGTATTTAATGGCGTTGTCGCAGAGATTGAACAGCACCTCTTCGAGGATCGGCCGCACGGTGGACAGTGCCGCCGGTTCGCCTTCGAGTGTGAGGGTTACTCCTGCCTTGTCGGCAGCGTGATGCAGCCGGTCAAACATCGTGCGCACAAGCTCCTGCAGCTCCACCGTTTCGCGGACGTAAGGAAGCTGCCCTTCGTCAAGCTGGGAAATTTTAATCACATCGCTGACCAGCGTAATCAGTCTCTGCGCTTCGTCAAAAATACGCCCCGCGAATTTTTCCACATCCGCGCCCTGCACCATGCCGTCCCGCAGGATTTCCGCGAAGCCGGAGATGGAGGTCAGCGGTGTTTTCAATTCATGGGAGACGTTGGCCGTGAACTCCCGCCGCAGAGTTTCCCGCTGCAGCTTTTCGGTGATATCCACGAGCAGCAGCACCGCACCCGAGGGTTTGCCGTCGTGCCAGACCGGGTTGGCGGTCACTTGACAGGACATTTCCCCGAAGGTCAGCACGGCCGCTTCGTGACGGCCGTCGAGCGCGGTTTCCACCGCGCGGCGGAATGGTTCGCTGCGATTGAGTGTCAGGACGTTTTCGGAGGGCTGTACATCCTTTACCTCCAGCAGCCGCAGCGCGCTCGGGTTGACCGACAGCAGCGCACCGTGCTCGTCGATGACCAGCAGCCCTTCCTCCATATCGGCGGTGATCTGGGCAAAAGCGGCCTGCTGCCGTTTGGCCTCGGCCAGCTGCACGGCGATGGTTTTCTGCTGTTTGTGGATCTTGGTCAGCAGCGGAGCAATCTCCTCGTAACTTTCCCCTTCTTCGGGATGCTCAAGATCCAGCTGATTGATCGGCTCCACGATCTTTTTGGATGCCCGGAAGGCGAAGAAGCCGGACAGCGCCAGCAGCAGAAGGATGATAAAGGCCAGCGGCTGCAGCAGTCCGACAAGCAGGATCGGCACGTTGTATTGGGTGCTGGATACCCGCAGCACCGAGCCGTCATTCAGCCGGAGGGCGTAATAAACGGTCTGCTCCGCGAGGGTGTCCGATTGTCTCACTGCCTCGCCGGAGCCGGTTTTGAGCGCTTCCTGGATCTCTTCGCGGTCGGCGTGATTGGTCATCGTACTCTCGTCCGCACGGTTGTCATACAGAACTGTGCCGTCAGCAGCCACCATCGTGATGCGCTCCGGCCGGCCGGACAGCTTTTCGAGCGCCGCAGCGCCGTCGCCTTCCACCGCGACAGCAAGATAGGCTGCCTTGTCGTGCAGCTCTTCCTTGAGCTGCCGGCTGAAATAGGAATACAGAACCCCCATCACACAGGCGAGGCCACAGACCAGCACCAGTGCGCTCACCAGCAGGATGGTGCGGAAAATTCGTTTGGTCATAAACTCCAGTCCTTCCTCAGACGGGCCGATTCCGCCCGCGGCCGTCGAACCGGCCGCAAACACGGTTTACGCCTCGCTGATCTTATAGCCGATGCCGCGCACCGTCTCGATGCAGTCGGCGCCCGGGCCAAGCTTCTGGCGGAGCGAGCGCACATGTACGTCCACCGTCCGGCTTTCGCCGTCGAAGGCATAGCCCCAGATGGTGTCAAGCAGCTGCTCGCGGGTGAAGACGGTGCCGCGCTCAGACAGCAGCAGGCACAGCAGATCAAATTCCTTGCGGGTCAGCGCGATATCGCGGCCATCCACCTGGATGATGTGCCGCCGCGGGCAAACGTACAGCGGGCCAACACGGTATTCGGGCATGCCGCTGTCTTCCGGCGCACTGCGGCGCAGCAGTGCCCGGATGCGGGAGAGCAGCTCCATCATCCGGAACGGCTTCGGGATATAATCGTCCGCGCCGCTGTCCAGGCCGCGCACTGTGTCGTATTCGCTGCCCTTGGCGGTGAGCATGATAACCGGCACCCGTTTAGTTTCGGGCGCGGCACGCAGCTTCTGCAGGATGGTGATTCCATCTTCCTCGGGCAGCATGATGTCAAGCAGGATAAGGGAGGGCTGCGCTTTGCGCATAGCCTCCCAGAATTCGCGCGGATGGCTGAAGCCTTCGGCATCGAGTCCCTGACTGTTGAGGGTATAGGTTACCAGTTCCCGGATGCTGTCATCATCTTCGAGCAGATAAATCATACGCGCTTTTCCCCCATTTCTTTTGTGCTGTTTCTATCTTATCACATTCCGGCATGCTCTTCACTACTTTTGTGCTGTCCGGTGATAGAATATTGCACCCATTCGGCCACATTGACCGCATGATCACCGATGCGCTCGAGGTATTTGGCCGCCATCAGCAGGTCGAGCGCGGCTTTGGCGTCCACACTGCCGTCGCGGATGAGGGTCATCAGCGCCTCCTTGATGCGGTCGAACAGCTGATCCACCGCGTCATCGGCGGCCACCACCTGATCGGCCAGCAGTAAATCGCTTTTCACAAAAGCGTCCACGCTGTCGGTGACCATCGACACCACCGCGCGCGCCATGTCACCGATGGGCAGGCTGTCCTGCGCGGTGCAGGGAACGATGTAGGGGACGAGTTCGGCAATATCGGCCGCCTGGTCACCGATGCGTTCCATGTCGGAAATCATTTTGAGTGCGGCGGAGACGGCACGAAGGTCACGGGCGACCGGCTGCTGCTGAAGCAGCAGCCGCATGCAGCGGCTTTCGATTTCGCGCTCGAGCTGATCGATTTCCACCTCCAGCGGCGGAACCTTTTGGGCGAGCGCCGACTCGCCGGTTTCGATCGCCTTGGCGGAAAGCGAGATTGCCTCCTCGCAAAGGCTGCCCATCTTGATAAGCTGTACGTGCAGCTGTTCGAGCTGTTCGTCGAATTTATTACGCATGTACATGGTTCCTTTCTGAATGGAATTTTAGTGCATGGCCGGCGCGGCCGCGCGATTTTGGCCAAGCTGTCGGGTGCCTTTACGCCCGATAAGCGCGGAGCCCTTGGACAGTGCCGGACCTCGGTGTTATCCAAAGCGGCCGGTGATGTATTCCTCGGTGCGCTTGTCGGCGGGCATCGAGAACAGTTTTTCGGTGTCGTCCGCCTCGACAATTTCGCCGTGCAGGAAAAAAGCGCAGCGGTCGGAAACGCGGGTCGCCTGCTGCATATTGTGGGTGACGATGACGATGGTATAGGTTTTTTTCAGCTCCGCGATCAGGTCCTCGATTTTGGAGGTGGAAATCGGATCGAGGGCGGAAGTCGCCTCGTCCATCAGCAGGACGTCCGGCTGCACCGCGAGTGCGCGGGCGATGCAGATGCGCTGCTGCTGGCCGCCGGAGAGGGAAAGAGCGGATTTTTTGAGCCGGTCCTTGACCTCTTCCCAGATGGCGGCGCCGGTGAGCGCCTCCTCGACGATTTCATCGAGCTTGACCCGGCTGCGGATGCCGTGGGTGCGCGGACCGTAGGCGATGTTGTCGTAGATGGACATCGGGAACGGGTTGGGTTTTTGAAATACCATGCCGACATGACGGCGCAGCCAGGTCACATCGAGGTCGGGCGCGTAAATATCCTTTCCGCGATAGAGCACGCTCCCGGTGATTTTGACTCCCGGGACCAGATCGTTCATGCGGTTGAGGGTTTTCAAAAAGGTAGATTTGCCGCAGCCGGATGGGCCGATGAGGGCGGTTACCTGATTTTGCGGGATTTCCAGATCCACCCCGTGCAGTGCCTGAGTAGCTCCGTACCAGAGATCCAGGCCTTTCGCGGAGATGATGGCATTTTCCATGAGTTTTCTCCATTCCTTTCTCGCAGTAACTGGGCAGACAGACGCGTGGTCCGCCGAAATCAGCGCCGGCGCAGTTTTTTGCCCGCCAGCACCGCCAGCGCATTGATCAGCAGCACCAGAACCATCAGAATGACAGCGATGGCAAAAGCGACATCGGTTTCACCGCGCTCGCCCGCGTAAACGTACAGCGCAACGGTCAGGGTGGCGGAGGAGGCCTGCAGAGAGGTAAAGAAGTCGTTGACCACCATGCCGAAGCCGGCGGTGAACAGCAGTGCGGCGGATTCGCCCACGATGCGGCCAACCGCGAGGATGCAGCCGGTCACGATGCCGTCGACCGCACCGGGCAGCACCACGGTGCGCACCATCCGCCATTTGCCGGCGCCAAGCGCGAGCGCACCTTCGCGATAGCTCTGCGGCACCGTCTTCAGGCTTTCCTGGGTGGTGCGCATGATGGTCGGCAGCGTGAGGATGACCATCGTCAGGCTGCCGGCGAGAATACCGGCCTTCAGCGAAAGCAGCTGTACAAAGAACAGCATGCCCACCAGGCCGAAAATAATCGAGGGAATACCGGTGAGGGTTTCGGTGGCGAATTCGATGATCGCAACCACCCGGCGGTTTTTCGCGTATTCGGTCAGATAAATGGCGGCGCCCACCCCGATGGGCAGCACGATCACCATCGTCAGCAGGATCAGATACAGCGTGTTGAGGAAGTTCGGCAGGATGCCGATGGAGTCGTTGCGATAGCTCGGCGCGGTGGTCAGCAGGTCGAGCGAGAGATGCGGCACGCCGCGGTAGACGATATAGCCGATCAGGAACAGCAGCAGCGCGCAGGTGATGCCGGCGCAGATCCAGGTGATCGCGCGCATCCCGCGGTCGTACAGCCGCCGGCGCAGGGACAGCGATTTAGCCATGAAAAAGCGGCCTCCTTTCAGTGTTCCTTCTTTTTCTTGATGATCAGGCTGAGCAGGACGTTGATCAGCATAATGAACAAAAACAGTACCAACGCGATGGAATACAGTGCCTGCCGCTGTAAGGAGCCGACCGCCGCGTAGGACATCTCGGAGGCGATGGCGGTGGTCAGAAAGCGTACCGAAGTGAACAGGTCGGGCATGTTGGCGACGTTGCCGGCGACCATGATGATCGCCATCGCCTCGCCGATTGCGCGGCCGACGCCGAGTACCACCGAGGTGGCCACGCCGCTGCGGGCCGCGTGCAGGGAAACGCGGAACACCGTTTCGGTGTGGGTGGCGCCGAGCGCGAGGGAGGCTTCCTCGTATTCGGCCGGCACCGCCCGCAGCGCGGTTTCCGATACGTTGATAATCGAGGGCAGGATCATGATCGCCAGAACCACAATGGCGGCCAGCAAACAGGCACCGGAGGCAAGGCCGAACGCCTTCTGGATGGCGGGAACCAGAACGATCATGCCCACCAGACCGTACACCACCGAGGGGATGCCGGCGAGCAGGCTGACCGCCGAACGGATGACCACGGCAACCTTCGGCGGTGCCATTTTGGCCAGGAATACCGCGGTCATCAAGCCGACCGGCACGCCGATGACCACCGCGCCGGCAGTGCCGTAGATTGAGGTGAGGATGAACGGCAGGATGCCATAGGCCGGGTCGGCCTTATAGGTCGGCGCCCACCGGGTACCGAACAGGAATTCCTTAAGCCCGACCTCGCGGATGGCAGGCAGGCCCGCGATGATAAGATAAATGCTGATGAACAGCACAAAAGCCACCGCCAAAATGCCGCACAGCAGGAACAGTATCTGCATGCCGCGCTCAAACGCCGCGCGCAGACCTTTGGATTTGACAGACATGGGCAAAACCATTCCTTTCTGACACAGAGAGGCGGACAGGCAGCCCCTCTGCTTCTGAACGCACGAGAAGTCCCCGTTCCCTGTGAAGGGCGCGGAGACCGCTCGCGGCCGATGCCGGGTAGAGGGGGATTATTTCGCAACCGGTACTGCACCGGCTTCACGAATCAGGTCATTGGCGTCTGCCGAGATGGCATAGTCGAAGAACTTCTGCGCCGTTTCCGAAAGCTTGGTGTCCGATTTGGTCACCAGCACGAACGGACGCTGGATGGTGTAAGAACCGTCGAGCACGGTTTCTTCAGAGCAGACAACCCCGCCGACCTTCAGGGCCTTGATACCGTCCTGGTCTTCGACCGAGGAGAGGGAGGCATAACCGATGGCAGATGCGTTGTTCTTGACGGCTTCAATCACCGCACCGGTGGAGGTCAGCTCCTGAGTGAGTTTGCATTTGCCATCGGTGCCGGTGATGGATTCAAAACCGTCGCGGGTGCCGGAGCCTGCTTCGCGGCCGATCGGTGCCACCGCGCCGGCGGTTCCGCCGACTTCGCTCCAGTCGGCAATCTCGCCGGTGAAAAGCCCCGCGATCTGCTCGACTGTCAGATCAGCAACCGGGGAATTGGCGTTGACGATGATGGCAATGCCGTCGAGGGCGACCGTGGTGCCGACCAGGCCGTCGGCGGTTTCGGTATCCTTGAGAGCGCGGGAGGAAAGGCCGATGTCGGCGGTGCCGTTTTTCACCGCTTCAATGCCGGTGCCGGAGCCGGTACCGTCGTAGGTAACGTTGGTGCCGCTGTTGTCCGCCATGAACTGCTCGGACAGGGCACCGATCACCTTTTCCATCGAGGTGGAGCCGTTAAGGGACACATTCTTTTCGCCGCCGCCGCAGGCGGTGAAGCTCAGCAGCATCGCGCCGGCAAGCATGGTGGTAAGGATCTTTTTCATGTGAGATTCTCTCCTTTTTGTCTTCTTGTCTTCTGTACAGGTCCAAGTATACGGCAGCTGTGTAAAAACAAAAATCGCAGAAAAGTTAAATGTGGGTAAAATACGGGCCGATGCCGGGAATATGGGATCAGAACGACTTTTTCACGGTTGGATCCGCGGTTTCACCAAGCAGCCACTCGATTGAAACACCGAGAATCTTGGAAAATGCTACTAGTTCTTGATCCGTCACGTATCTTTGTCCGTTTTCGATACGGGAAAGTCCGCTTTTGGTGAGAATGATGTTGTACCGTGTATGCATCTTGGCAATCAGGTCATTTTGGGTCAGCTTAGGGTTGTGCAAATGGCGCGCTGCGCGTATCCGGTGACCGGATTGATTGGCCATGAGTTTATCCCTCTTTAGCCTTATATACTTTGATTTTAGCGGACATCCATCAGTCGATGAGTATTTTGTACTTTAAATGAGTACAGAAAATTTCTATCTTACGGGTCTCTGCTGTTTGTGGAAGGCAAATAAAAATCCAGGGGCGGACAGCTTTGGCTGTCCGCCCCTGGATTCAAAACATTCCTTAGTCGTTTGTCAGCCACCCGCGGCAGCGTTCGACCGCGCGGTGCCACTGGGCCAGCTGCGCCTGCCGCGTTTTTGCTTCCATCCGGGGAGAAAACGCACGGTCGAGCGTCCACTGCTCCCGGATCTGCGCGGTATCGCTCCATATGCCGCAGGTCAGCCCCGCCAGATACGCCGCCCCGAGCGCGGTGGTTTCCCGCACCTGCGGGCGCAGTACCTCGCAGCCGAGGATGTCCGCCTGAAACTGCATCAGGAAATTGTTTGCGCTCGCGCCGCCGTCCACCCGCAGCGCGCGGATCGGCAGACCGGTATCGGCGTGCATCGCCGCCACAAGATCACTTGACTGCAGTGCAATAGATTCCAGCGCCGCGCGGATGATGTGATTGCGGCCGGCGCCGCGGGTCAGCCCGCAGATGGTGCCGCGGGCGTACATGTCCCAGTATGGCGCACCCAGCCCCGTGAACGCAGGCACCACCGTCACGCCGCCGTTGTCCGGCACCTGCTCGGCAAAATATTCGCTTTCTGCGGCGCTGCCGATGAGTCCCAGCTCGTCCCGCAGCCACTGCACCACTGCGCCGCCAACAAAAACGCTGCCCTCCATCACGAAATCCGGCCGGTCGTCCTGCCCGGCGGCAAGGGTGGTCAGCAGTCCGTGGCGGCTGATGCGGCATTCCTTGCCGAGGTTCATCAGTAAAAAGCAGCCGGTGCCGTAGGTGTTTTTGACGTCGCCCGGTGCAAAGCCTGCCTGCCCGAACAGCGCGGCCTGCTGGTCGCCGGCCGCCGCCGCGAGGGGGATATCCCTGCCCTCGATACAGGTGGTGCCGTACAGATGCGCCGAAGGAAACACCTGCGGCAGAAGGCAGCGCGGGATGTCCAGCTCGTATAAAATATTGTCGTCCCAGTCCATTGTGCGCAGATTGAACAGCATGGTGCGCGATGCGTTGGTGTAGTCGGTCGCATGCACCCTGCCTTCGGTCATCCGCCAAAGCAGCCAGGTGTCCACCGTCCCGAACAGCAGCTCGCCGCGCTTTGCGCGTTCTCTTGCGCCCGGGATATTGTCGAGCAGCCACTTGATCTTGGTAGCGGAAAAGTAGGCGTCGATGCGCAGCCCGGTATTTTCACGTATATACTCTTCGCAACCGTCGGCGATCATCTGCTCGCACTGCGGCGCGGTGCGGCGGCACTGCCAAACGATCGCGTTGTGGATCGGCCGCCCGGTTTTCCGATCCCACAGAATGGTGGTTTCCCGCTGGTTGGTGATACCGATGCCAGCAATTTCGCCGGCTGAGACACCGCTTTCCCGCAGTACCCGGCCGAGCACTTCCATTTGGGAGCCGTAGATTTCCTCCGCGTCGTGCTCGACAAAGCCGGCGGCGGGATAAATTTGGGTGAATTCCTTTTGGGCAATGGCCCGGATGTTTTGCCTGTCGTCAAACAGAATCGCGCGGGAGCTGGTGGTTCCCTGGTCAAGGGCAAGAATATAGCCAGGCATACGCGTTGCTCCTTTCGGCTTGTGCCGCATCCGAAAACGTCAGTGGAAATCCAACGTTTCTGCCAACCACTCGATAGACAGCGGCATCCATTTGGCTACATGGTCATCCGCCCAGCTCTCACCGGTTTCCCCGGTCGCGAGGGCGGCACCATGCGCGCCATGGCGGAACACATGCAGTTCAAACGGGCGGCCAGCTTTATCCAGAGCGTCAGCGAAACGCAGAGTATGCGCAACCGGCACCTGTTCATCGTCCCGGGTATGAAACAGAAACGCCGGCGGTGTGTTTTCGTCCACCGCCTCATCGAGTCGCGGTACCGGAAAAGCCGTCGATAAATTGCCGAGGATGCAAGGGTAGGCCAGTACCATCGCGTCCGGCCGATTTTTCAGCAGTGTGCCGGTTGAAGCCGCCAGATGCCCGCCGGCGGAGAAGCCGCATACGGCCACCTTGTGCGGGTCAAGATTCCATTCCTCCGCCATTGCACGGATACGGGCGACAGCGCCGTCTGCATCCGTGAGTGCCTCGTCAAAAGTGTGCTCTTTGCCCAGCGTGTATTTGAGCACAAACACCTGGTAGCCGGCCGCAAAATAGGAAAGCGCGATCGGTTCGTTTTCCCGGTCGGATACCATGTAGTAGCCGCCGCCCGGGAACACCAGCATTGCCGGACGCACCGCACGCTGCGGCATCTCCTGGGACACATGATGCAGGTAGGCGGTCAGGGTTACCCGGCCGTCTGCGGTGAGATTTTCCACGAAATGCTCCATTTCTTGTTATCCCCTTCCGTTATAGATAAAGATAAAGCCTCCGTCAGGAGGCTGTGCATATCTTCTTATACGTTGAACCGGAACAGTACCACATCGCCGTCCTGCATGACATATTCCTTGCCTTCGGAGCGGACCAGACCCTTTTCGCGGGCAGCGGCCATCGATCCGTTTGCGATCAGATCCTCATAGGAGATAACCTCGGCCCGGATGAAGCCACGCTCGAAATCGGTATGAATTTTGCCAGCGGCCTGCGGCGCCTTGGTACCGCGGGTGATGGTCCAGGCGCGCACCTCCGGCTGCCCGGCAGTCAGATAGGAGATCAGGCCAAGCAGGTGATAGCTCTTCTGGATCAGCCGGTCAAGGCCGGAACGCTCCAGCCCGAGTTCGGCGAGAAACAGCTTTTTTTCTTCGTCATCCATATCGGCGATGTCCGCTTCCATCTGGGCACAGATCGGCAGCACCTCGGCGTTTTCCTCTTCGGCGAGCCGGCAGACGGCCTGATAATGCGTGTTTTGCTGAAGATCGCCGGTGAAATCGCTTTCGCTCAGGTTGGCGGCATAGATAACCGGCTTCGCGGTCAGCAGCGCCACGGTCGAAAGCATCGCGGCTTCCTCCGGTGTGCACTCCACCGAACGTGCCGGCTTTCCGGCTTCGAGCACTTCGAGCACCCGTTTGAAAAAATCCAGCTCGGGCTGCAGGGATTTATCGCCCTTGAGCATTTTCGCAGTACGGTCAATACGGCGCTCGAGCATCTCCATATCCGAGAAAATCAGCTCAAGGTTGATCGTCTCAATGTCCCGCAGCGGGTCGACGCTGCCCTCGACATGGATGATGTCGTCGTCCTCGAAACAGCGTACCACGTGGACGATCGCGTCCACCTCACGGATGTTGGCCAAGAATTTGTTGCCGAGACCTTCGCCTTTGCTCGCGCCCTTCACCAGGCCAGCAATGTCGACGAATTCGATCACCGCCGGGGTCACCTTGACCGGATTGTACAGCTCCGCGAGCTTGTCGAGCCGCTCGTCCGGCACGCTCACGACCCCGACGTTCGGATCGATGGTGCAGAACGGATAATTGGCGCTCTGCGCTCCTGCGTTGGTGATGGCGTTGAACAGGGTGGACTTGCCGACGTTCGGCAGCCCGACGATTCCGAGTTTCACAGTTGATTCTTCCTTTCACAGAGGGGCGCTGCCCCTCCACCCCGCGGCCTTTGAAAAGGCCGGCGAAACGTTTGATCACGGGCAAAATGCCGTGGCATTTTGCCCGTGAAGTCTTGGTAAAGCGGTCAGTTGCTTTGCCGACCTTGTAATTGACCGATTGCGGGAGATACCCGCTAAAGCCAGTTGGCAGGTTAAGATTCTGAGGCGCTGCTCCGCTGCTATTCAGGCAATATGCCTGCGGCATATTGCGCGTGACGCTCATCTCAAGTCAGTCGGCAGATTAAGATTCTGAAGCGGCTCATCGCTTTGTTTTTATGAGGGAAATACGCCGTCAGGCGTATTTCGGGAGATGCCCGTTAAAGCCAGTCGGCAGGTTAAGATTCTGAGGCATCTCTTCCGCAACACTTCTTATATTTTTTTCCGCTGCCGCAGGGACAGGGATCGTTGCGGCCGACCTTCTGTGCCACCGTCTTGCGCACCGTGCGGGGCTTCGCGGAACCGTCGGTGCCGGCGGAGGTGCTGGTGGGCTTCGCCACCTGCTCGCGCTTGGGCTCTTCCTGGGTGCGCACCTGTACGGTGAGCATCAGGCGGGCGGTATCCTCACGGATGGCGGCGATCATGCCATCGAACATGTCAAAGCCTTCCATGCGGTAAAGCACGACCGGGTCCTTCTGACCGTAGGCGCGCAGATGGATGCCGCGGCGCAGTTCATCCATGTTGTCGATATGATCCATCCAGTAACGGTCCACCGTTTTCAGCAGCACCACCCGTTCGATTTCACGCATCATCGGGGAACCGTACTGCTTTTCCTTGGCGTCGTAAATTTCCATCGCGCGGTTGACCAGCGTTTCGGCCAGATCGGCGGCTTCCGCATCTTCCTGCTCCTGTGGAGTGAAGCGGAAATCATCCTCCTTGCTCAGCCAGCCGGCGTAATAGTCGCGCAGCCCGTCGAGATTCCAGTTTTCGTGCGCCTCGTCGCTGGCATAACGCTTTACGGTGGCTTCGATCGATTCCTTGATCATGCCGACGATGCTGTCGCGCATACTTTCGCCATCAAGCACCTTGTCGCGTTGGCTGTAAATGATCTCACGCTGCCGGTTCATCACGTCGTCGTACTGGAGCACATCGCGGCGGATGCCGAAGTTGCGTTCTTCAATACGGCGCTGGGCGCTCTCGATGGAGCTGGTGAGCATCTTGTTTTCGATCGGGGTATCCTCGTCGATGCCGAGGGTGTTCATCAGGTTGTTGATCCGCTCGCCGCCGAACAGACGCATCAGGTCGTCCTCAAGCGAGAGATAGAACCGCGAGGCGC
>ERZ825896.135-NODE-135-length-95722-cov-6.152330_pt1 | contig 95722 bp, 89 predicted proteins | sample MGYA00519858_ERZ825896 | MGnify/ENA primary metagenome ERZ825896 (study PRJEB31778, sample SAMEA3449214) | human gut metagenome | biome: human gut; feature: human-associated habitat; material: faeces | place: United Kingdom | collected 2010/2012 ... | reverse complement strand
CTGTTTGTTCAGTAGCAACAGCTTCAACTGCTTTAGATTTAACAACAGCTTCACGTTGCTTACGAGCTGTTTCGATATTCTTGATGAAGCCAGAAACAATATCTGCACCAACACCAAGTTTACCGAATACACCGATAAGACCTAAGCTACCAACATTGTCAGCACCTGCAAAGCTGTTGAATGTCTTTTCGTGATACGTCCATTCCTCGGTATCAGGATCAATATAACCGGTCTCACCTGCAATATTCTCATCAACGCTGAAGTTCACAACATTACCTGCGAATACAATTGTCTTAAGACCGTATTTGTCATACTGATCATTAGTGATGTAAACATCAACAAGTGGAGCACCATTCAGAGGATCAACACGAACAATCCGACAATTATGCCGAAATTTACCTTCTTTAAAGTCATCTTTGTTGATCTCTTTAATAGAGATAATTTCACCGATAACTGAACGTCTCACTGGATTCTTTAATTCATCTGCCATAACTTTAAGTATTAGAATTTCTAGGACGATCACCACGACCGCCAATTACAATAAGGGGTTTAGTCGTGTTGATTAGACGGAGTTTGTAGGGTCTTAAAAAAATAAGAGTAGCACTAATAGCACTACTCTTAACACATTAAGATTCTAATTCATCTAATAATGCCTCAGTAAAAGGATTAATCTCGATAGAATCTTCACCATTAACTTCATAGTAATCACTCATAGCTTAATTGAATTTATCAGGTTTAATAATAGATGCAATAGTAATTGCAATTACAATACACAATAGAAATCCAATGAATACTTCACCATTAATATTAGATGCAAACCAATCAGCTAAACTCTCAGCCGCTGATAACAAGAAGAGCACCACCAATATGATGATGCACTTCAATAACGTCTTTAATACTCTCATTTGTTTAATTCTTTAAGTTCGTTATACATATCCTTAAGACCATGCTTAACACAAGCAATCAACAAGTTAATATCATTAGTCTTAACAACATCAACTACTTGCTTGTGTGTAGTCGTGTGAAACTTCACTTCTTCATTGATGTCCTCATCATCAATATACTGAGTAACATCAGCTATGCAATCTTTATAGACTACATCAATAATCTTACCAACAAGACCATCAATCTTATCAAAGATCTTCTTACCAATGAACAAGCGTTCAATAGTATTACCTTCTAGATCATTGCAATCAATCAGATAACGATCTTGATAATCCTCAGTGTCTTTAAGAACAACAATTGCATTCAATACGATTGCATTCATCTTCTTAACTTCAGGAGCATTAATCATTGTATTCATAAGATAGATACGATTCACCTTAGCATCGTGAGGTTCAAAATTAATATTTATTTTAATTAAATCCATGCTATCAAGCGGAGATAGTCGTGAGGTAATAGAAATTGTAACTGCAACATCTCTATGAAAAATTGCAGTTCCAATTCGGAAAATCATTCCTCATGAATCATCGACGGGGGCATTCCCCCCAAGCATTACAAGGGGGTGCTGTCGTATAAGTAGGTCCCCGTAAATAGACTCTCACAATCGGTATAAAGTCAAGCAACAGAGTCACTAAAAGTCTTAGAATTAATAATTGTAATAACAATAGAAAATGTTTTAGAATTTGCAATAAAAGAATCATGAGAATAAGCCATGCAATAGAGCTAATAGAAGTCTTAGAATTATCGTCACTAAAATCAATAGAAATTCCATAAGAATCAAAATTAAAAATTGCATTACTAAAAGCCTTAAAATAACCAATAATAAAATCCAGAGAATATCCGCAATAAATTGTAATAGAATAGGTTCCCGCACACAAACTCTCATAGTCGGTATAAAGTCGAACAACAGTGTCATTAAAGCCAATAGAAAATTGAACAACAATGATAATAGAAAGTGTTTTAGAATTAATAATAGAAGATTGATAAAGACAAACCTGTATAATAAAAGTTGCAAAATGAATTAAATTGGCAGCCCCCGATTATATTCAAAGTATTTTAAGTAATTGTAATATCAAAAGAATTAGAATAAGCACTTGAATCACTCTGTGTACAAATCCGAGTATTAGAGTTTGCAATGTGAATTGAATAAGAAGCCTTGCTGATATTCAAAGTAATTTGAGTAATACTAAAAGCATACTCAATACAATCTGCATTAACTTTAAGATTAATTAAAGTAACATTAAAACAATCAGCATAAGCATCATCAAAATTCAGTGTATAATTTGCCAAAAATGTAAGCTGAAATGTGGTAACGTTGATTCTATTACAGATAATATTACAAGTAATATCAGAGTTACTCTAAATAGCAATGGCATTAATACTACCGGTATTTATAATAGCTTTGATGAGCTTTGTAATCCCCAGTAGGGAAATGAGTGTGGAAGGGAGCAACGCCTTGCTATTACTCATGGTTATTCTAGTATTACTAAAGATACTTCTACCATTGCAAAACTTATGAATCTTACTCATGCTTATTCAAAATACATTGAAGATGCTTATATTAACTCTGATAATACAGGTGATGATGCAGACGTTCCGCGCGTGACCAGTCCTTCTTCCCTACTGGGGTCTGCTGATCGTTACAAAGCTCCGAGAGTTGGTAATTGCAAAGCTATTCAAGATATTATTGTTACTCTAAGTATTACAAATGCTTTTCGTAGCTTTGTTGCACTTTGCATTGAGCGGGGTGGAACTCCTATATATACTCTAAGTTTACTTAATGTTACTCTAAGTATTACTAAAGATACTTAAAGGAACTTAGAAGGACATATACTTACTAAAGGTAATACTATTATATTTAAAGCTACTTTAAGTAGCTTCGGGGTGCTTTGTAAAGGGGAGAAGGGGGAGGAAAAGAGAGGGAGAGAAAAGGGGAGAAAAGAGGGGGACTATAGGGGGTAATAAGAGGGGATATGAGTAGGTGAGTATTGGAGGGGGATAAGAGGTTTATTTGAATATAATTAAATACATATTACGGACGGACGAATTTGAAGTAGTAATACTGTCATTGATATTACCTTTAGTAATCTTTATATATATTCTTATATATATCGCAAAGCTCTGCATAGCGCACACGTGCGTGCGTGTATATAGACAAAGGTGTGAATGTGGTAGTACTGCGAATGCTTTGCATATTGATTCGAAGCATTTAGAAGAACAAGGCACTGCGTGCGTGGCTGTAAATCCGGGTGAAGACGCTAGTACTATTGAGATTTCTATTGAATATTGCCTTTGAAACAGAAAAATATAAGGTTTAGAAAAAGATATTCAAGTAATCCCTTGTAATATCCAATTTATTCATATCTTTGTGAGTGGCTTTTTACTCATAATGTAATCGGGAGTACTGACTAATGCTGTAACTGAAAATATCTTTGCTATTGTTGGTACTCCTATTTTTACTAATGGTAATTCTGTTACTCTCATTTTATACTTTGTTTCACATTGAGGACGTGTTGGATAAAGGTTTTCCGTTTTTGTCATTTGCTCTTTTGAAGACCGTCCTCCTTTTAAACCTACTACTATGTACACTGTTACAGTTAGTGCTACGTTAATGTTATATAATATTACCTTTTATACTGACGCAGGTCTTTGTAGAGGTTATGAGATTGTACCTATTAATATTGATTATCTTATAAAGTAAATTATTTAAACTATGGATTCAATTCAAACTAAAATCGAAGCTATTAGAGCTGATAAAAATAATCTTAAAATAGCTTGTGTTGCACCGCATTCTCTTTGTAATATTAAGGTTAGCGAAGGTCGAGTTATTATTGCAAATCAATATAAGATGTCTCCGCTTGAAGTAACTGATGTTATGAAAGTTGATAGAGAAGTTCCTAAAGCTACTTATTGTATCGCTATTCCTGACAATGTTCCGCCGGATATGCTTGGACGTGAAGTTGTTCTTGATATGTCTTATGGTAGCAAAGGTGTACCTCTAAGTCATAAGATTAAAAATCTTGACAAAAAGCTTATTGATGTTCTTGGTGGTGATGATAACTTTAGAGTTGTCGAAAATCGTCCGGGTCTTAAAGATCGTAGTAAGCTTATTGTTGGTGAAGATGGTAAAGTTGAATTTTGGGAATGTAATCTTATTTCTCTTAATCAAATTGGTGGTGTGATTTATTAATCCAATTCTGTTATGGCTAAAGGCGCTAGGTTATTTCCTCTTCAAGTCACGAGACTTTATGAGAGAATGGTTGCAGTTGTAGATCGTAAAAGAAAGGAACCTACTAAGATGTATTATAAGACCAAAAAAGGTCGTCATTTTATTGAACGTTATACTCCCGAACAGATTTGGTGTAGAGACTTTCTTATGTTTATTCGTAATAAAGAAGATTTTGAACGTTTTCTAAATGATATTGCAGATAGTCAGTGGATGTCTATTCTTACTGCAATGCAACGTGTGGATAGAGAGATTGAAATACCTTCCTTTGGTAAACATTGGATTCATCCTGAAACTTACGATATTTATGCTGAATGTGGTTTTGATTTTAATAAGATGACTTCTTTACCACATGAATATATGAAAGAACGTCACAAAGCGTTCTATGAACGATTACGAAAGAAGCTATTCCTTAAACTTACTGATAAAGCAGCTTATGACGCAGATTATACTCAGAGACTTGCCGATCTTCTTCGACGAGGAAAAGCATAAATATACTGACGCTCTTGATAGAGAGTATATATCTACTACTACTATTATTGGTAAGTTTGTAGAACAAAAGGATTGGAAAGCTATTGCTGAAGCTTGTGCTAATATTGGTAGTCGTCCTGTTCCTCCTACTCATAGAAATTATAGTAAATATATTCGATATAGAGGTAAGACTGTTAAACAGATTCTTGCTGAATGGAAGATTGAAACTGAAAAGGCTTGTGCTAAGGGAACTGAAAAGCATAATTTCCTAGAACAATGCGTAAAAAGATGTAACAACTACTATTTAAATGCGAATGGTTTTATTGATGGTCGTATTTATACAGTAGATGATATTATAAGAACTCATAGTTATGGCAGACTTGATCTCGATTATTTTCGAGTTGTTGGTATTGCTGATAGGTATCCTCAAATTTACGAGTTTATTAAGGATATGACTTCTATGGGATTTGAGATCTATGCTGAGATTGGTGTTTATCATCCAGAGTATTTGATTTCAGGTCTTGTTGATATTCTATTCGTTAAAGGTGATGAGTTCTTTATTCTTGATTGGAAAACTAATAAAGCACCTATTCGATTTGAAGGTGGATATTGGGCTAAGAAAACAGATGGTACTATTGACTTAGATAAGTACATTGTTACTAATGAGACTATGTTGTTTCCTATAAATCATTTACAGGATTCTACTGGTATTCATTATTCTCTTCAATTAAGTATGTATGATTATCTGATTGAACAATGGGGCTTTAAATGTCTTGGTAATATGCTTTGTCATATTAGGACTATTGAGAATCCTTTGATTCCTGACGATATGCCACATGAAGAGGTTGTTACTTTTGTTGATATTAAATACCTTAAAGCTGAGGTTAAAGCCATTTGTGATTATAGACTTGCTCAATTAAATAAAGAACGTAAAGCAAATACCAATTTGTTTAATTATAATATCAAGTAACTATGAGTGAATTAACGAATGCTTTAATTACTTATAATGACGTCATAGCTAAGACTAATATTGACGTTCTTCGTAAGATTGCTAAAGTTCATGACTTTGCTATCTTTGATAAAGGTAACTACAATCTGAACATTTGGGGTATTAGATGTAACACTGTTGATACAGGTACATTTAATGATCTTCTTCTCGTATTCTACAAAGCTAATGATGCCAATCCTAAAATGAATGGTAAATGGACTTATGATTGGTTTTCAATAACTACTGATCCTTCTGATTTGAATTTGATTAAACCTATAAATTCTAAAGGTTGTGCTATTCTAAAAGAAGGTCAATTCAGAGGTGCATTTAAAGTTGGAAAGCATAAAGGTGATTATCCTGCGCTTGTTCAAGTTAAACCTCTTCCACTTTATCGTGATAATAACCGAGATAATAAACTTGATTTATCTGGTTGTATTAGTTACGAGATGGCTGGTATTAATATACATCGTGCTTCTAAGTGGAAAATTATTCGTACTATCGGTCTTTATTCTGCTGGTTGTCAAGTTTTTGAATCTGTTAGAGATTATGAAGATAAATTTATGCCATTGGTAAATAAGGCTAAAGATTTATATGGTAATTCTTTTACTTATACTCTTACTAATATTAAAGAGTTCAAATTATGAAAATAGATTTTAAAGGGGTGTTGATAGCACTCCTTTTTTTAGCTCTATGTTTTACTAATATTATTCAATGTAATGAAGAAGAACGAATACCGACAACCGATATTTCTTATCATACTTTGGATTCTCTTGGTAGGGTTATTTCTGCTTTGGAGAATTACGCTATAAAACAAGAACGTCTTATAGATAGTCTCAAAGCTAATACAAATAAAACTATAATTAAATATGAAACAGATATTAAGAACTTCTCTGATGTTTATGTTGTTTCTGATGATAGCATTGCTCGATATATACGGCAGAGAATTGAAGGTCTCTAAAGATACTGTTATTACATATACTCTTGAAGATAATCGTAAAATTGCAATTCTTCTTAAACAAGGTGAATATGATGCAGCTTTATGTAAATCTTTAAAGAGCATTATTGTTAAGCAAGATACTCTTATTGATGGTTTGAAACATACTCTTTATAATCTTACGAATCAAGCGAACGTTTATAAGCAATCTATTGTTGAACTAGAAAAGAGTAATAAAGATATGATTAAAGATCTTAAGAAGTATATGCGTCGTTCTGCTAAGTGGGCTAAGATAGGTGGTGTTTCTATTGGTCTTAATGTTGTATTTCTAACTTTATTGATTCTAATATGAAAACAGTTTTTCTTAATCCTTTTCTTCCTACTGATTTAAATGAGAAAGTAACATCTGTCAGTTTTAAGATTGGTTCTTTTGATTATATAGCTAAACACGCTAATGTCAAAACTACTGAAATTGATTTTGATAAACGTATCATACAAATCAATGATGATTTAGATTCAACTGCATCTCTTAGAGAACTTGTTAGAGCATTCTTTATTATTGTTGCTTATGAGCTTAATTTAAATGCCGAATTTCCAAATAGCAAAAAAGCTCATCTTGATGATATTGCAATGGCTCATTTGAGTTTCTTATTTACTCATTGGTGGGATGATTCTACTTTTGATTGGGAATATAATACTGATTATCCTAAGAGTTTTAAGGTTGGTTTAGTTATCTATAGAGTCTATAATATGACTGAGGTTTCTTATCAATCTACTCAAGGAATACAATATGGAGTTTCTGATCACGTTCTTGGTTTAATCTATATTATCCTTAGGGACAAAAGTAAAGATATTCCTAGTTCTATAAGAACTCAAACGTTTTGGCATGAGTATGTTCACTGTTTATTCGTTCAAGCTAATGAAGATTATGCGAATGATATTGAATATGTTGTAGATGCTTATGCTACTCAAATCAATTTATTTATGAAACAATTTGAATCTTTTATTGATAAATAAGTAAAACTAAAGATATGAATAAAGATTTTGTTGAAGTTGCAAATGGTTCTGGAACTAATAATGGTTCTTTTGATGTTGTTTGTGAATAAAATAGTGGAAATGAAAGATCTACTATTTTAACTGTATCTGGAGGGGGAGTTAATAAAACAATAGATATTACTCAAAAAGTCTCAAATCTTGAAAGTATAGAAATTGCAGGTGGTGTATATAGTTCTAATGGAACTTTAGTAACTATTATAAATTTTGGTATAATTGCAAATATTACAGCATCAATGACTAGTTCTCAAATTGAAAGATTTGTATTTCCTAAGCCTATTATAGAAATGACTCGCATGGAAGGAACTTATAAGAATACATTTTTACGAATCAAAGTTATTGAAGAAATACCTTCTCATTATAAAGGTGAAAAAGTTGTTGCCTTTTTAGAAAGTGCTAATGGAAATAAAATATATACTCCTAAAAAAGAATTAACTGTTGATGTTTATAGCGAATTTGGTAAAAATGTATTTGATTTGAATATTGCTGGTGGAATTACTCTCGGTAATACTGAAATTATTGATATTAATTCTGCATTAAATAATAGACCAAATATTGCTATTTTGCTTACAAATAATAAAAAAATTGAATTTTTTAATTTTATTTGGAAAGCTGTTTATCATGATAGTTAAAATATAAAATCAAATAAATATGAAAAAATCATTTGTAACTATTACTCCTAATTAAAGTTCCGGTAATAAAGCATTAAGTGTCAACTGTGATGTTTATAGTAGTGCTGATGATAAAGAGGAATATATTATTGTATCGATGGTGGGAACTGAAACTATTAATTTAGTTACTAATAATATATGGTAAAGTAATAGTTATTATAAAGATTTTATTTTGTTATTATTGCATTTTGTATTTAAAAAGTAATTCTTATATTTGCCCGTATCATTAAGTTGGTACGGGCTTTTTTATTGCTCGTAATAAAACAGATAAAACTATTAGTTATGGCACTGCACGTATGGTTGGTTGAAGGCTCTAAACTTATTCTGAATGTAGAGCAAATTCTTAAAGTTCCTATTCTTGCTACTATTTATAATGATTGGCACAATGATAGAGAGCTTATGTATAAGATATTTAAGTTTATTGATTGTTATGCTGATGAAGACGGATATATTCATCGTAATGGTTTAAAAGATCAAAAGGCTTTTGATTATGCTATTGAAGTTGCTCAACTTAATTCAGACTTTAGACCAACTAAAGATATGATTGAAGCTATCAATTGGCTTGTTGAGCATAATATCAATTATGTTGGGCAAATGTTCTTTGAAACTGTTAATGCTCTTCAAGCTGGTAAAGATCTTATGGCTGTTATGAATAAGAATCTTCGTAATGACCTAAAGAAAGACTCTTTTACTAAAGAAGAGATTGGTGGTATGCTTGGTTATATGCGTGAGATTACAAAGATGGGTAAAGACTTACCTAAACTTATTGCTGAACTTAAAGAAGCGGAAGATAATTACGTTAAGTCTAAACTCAAGAAAACTATCGTTCGTGGTGGTAAAGAGCTTGCTGCTTCAATGGATGTGCATAACAATATAGATAATGGTGTTGGCGGTGGAATAGATATGATTGATTAAGCTATGAATAGTAAATATAAGTTTTCACAAGATGCTATTGATAACTTTATGTTTATTCATGCTTATTGGAAAAATAGTTGTGATGGCATCAATGCTGCTCCTGAGAATAAATGGGGCTATAAACGTGGAGATATTCCTTTTATAGATTATCTCTGTGAAGATAAAAGTAAATATCCGAAAGCGTCTGAGGGTATTAGTTATATTACTAATAAACCTTTATATGACCCGGATAATGATTTTCTTATTGGTAACTCTGGTGGTATTCTTATGAATATTGATTTCATTGTTATTAATATAGAAAGACTTTCTAAAGCTGCTGATACTTTTGATGAATATGGTACGTATTGTGATTACGATCCTAGTACTCCGGCTTATGAATCATTTTGGCAAAGAGAAACATCTCGTCGTAAGAAAGGTGTTTTTATTAAAGCTAAACTTTATTATAAAGATATTCCTAAGTTCTTTGATGTTAATACTACTGATGAGGAACGTGAAAGTTTACTTCAACCTTTACGTATAACCGGTGCACATTATACTTATCTTAATTATGGTCGTATTGAACGTACACCTAATGATAAAGAACGTGCAAGACTTAAACGTGAAGGTGCTGAACACGTTGAGACTGTTATGGGTTTTCCTCGTTATTGGGATGGTGACTATTGGAACTTCAAAATAGATGAGTTTATTGCTAATAATAAGTTTCATCTTACTAAGGCTAAAGCCCGTCGTAAAGGTTTCTCATATAAACGTGGTAGTCAAGCTGCAAATACAATTAACTTATTTCCGAATGTTACGGTAACTCTTGCTGCTGACCAATTAGCTTATCTTACAGATAAAGGTGCTACTACGTTTATGGCTAAGAAATGTCTTGACCATTTTGAGGAACATACATTTTGGCGTCGTGGTTATATTTCTGAGGCTATTGATGATATACTTCTAGGTTATCGTGTATCTACTAAAGGTCTTAAAAATTTTGGTTGGATGTCTAATCTTTATAGCGTTGCTTGTGGTAAAAATGAATCCGCTGCTGTAGGTAAGAAAGCTATTGAGATTGACTTTGAAGAAGCAGGTAAGTTTCCTAATCTCCAAAAAGCTCTTGATGTTACTTTATCAAATACTGAATCTGGTGCTATATCTGTAGGTACTATACGTGTTTATGGTACGGGTGGTACTAAAGGTGCTAACTGGGCTGCATTTAGTAAAGCCTTTTATAATCCCAAAATGAATAAGATGCTTTGCATGGAAAACGTTTGGGATATTAATAAACGCCATGAAGTATGTGGTTTCTTCTTTCCACAAGTATGGGATTGTGAACCTTATGTTGAACGTGGTAATTCGATTATATTCACTGCTTATGCTTGGGATAAACAAGATAAAGAGAATCACTTTCATAATAATGATAGTGAAACTCATATAATCTATAAAGCCCAACGTGCTAATACTCCTGCCGAAGCGTTCATTAATACAACAGAGAATATGTTCGCCTCTCCTGAACTTAATCTACACGTTTCAGATTTAATTAATGATAATGCTACTAGATTCTTTCAAGACGGTTGGATTGTCGTTAATGATTTAGGTAATTCTAATAAAGCTGAATTTATACCAAAAGCTGAATGTATTAAACGTGATATATTTGGTAAAGGTAGATTCCATGAGTTTGTTAATCAAGTTCCGCATGGTTCTCGTGATGATACTCACGGTTGCGTTAGAATGTACTATCGTCCGTTCTTAGTGAATGGTGAAGTTCCTAAAGATTTATACTTTACTGTTGTGGATGCGTATAAGGTAGATAAGGCTCAAAAAGACGTAACAGATAAACATTCTCTTTATTCTGCACAAGTATGGATGCGTAGTAATACTATTACTCCCTATCCAAATCAAAAACTGCTTGTATGCGAATATATAGGACGTTTGGACACAATGGAGCAAAATGATATAGTCACTATGGGTATGTGTCTTATGTATAATGCTGAATGTTGTCCGGAAGCTGGTACTGGTGAGACTGTTTCTAACTTTATTAAATATAAACTTAGACGTTACTTAATGCTTGACCCAACCAATGCCAATACTCGTAAATTGACTAATCCTAACAATAATGATTATGGTATTGTGATTGGTGATGGCGATAAGAAATATAATGGTCTTCGTATGCTAAAGGAGTTTATTTATGAACCTCTTTCATATACTGCTGATGGTAAACCTATTCGTAGACTTAAGTCTATTAGTAGTGTTCGATTGCTTCTAGAGTGTCAGAGATTTACTGCTGAGGGTAACTTCGACCATATTAGTGCTGCTATTGTTGCTATGTATGTCTTTCTTGCAGATTCTTTAAATACTAAGCGTCTTGTTGAAGGTAATACAGAGAATAATGACAGACGTATTGCAAATCGTTTAAATCGTCGTTAAATGGATGCTTCTAAGATTCCTAATTCTTTAGAAAAGCCTGATGTTTTTGCTTCGGAAGCTACTAAGCGTGGAGCTGTTTGGACTAAGGCTATGTGTGATTGGGTTATTGCTACTGCTCATTCTAATAATGATAAAGCAGATATTAAAGCCTTTCTTGACGCTGCGAATGGGATTGTAGATGAATCTACTTACAAGTATGTAATGGCGACCTACAACTCCGTTAATGGTAGAAAAGAAGATTTGCCCGGTAAGATTAGAGATGTTGATTTTATTACTCCTATTAAAGAGAAATATATAGGAGAGTTCATTAACACCTATAATAACTACCAAGTTTATAATGCTGATATTGATGTTGTCACTAGACGCAATGCTGATCTTCGTGTTGCTCTTGATGGTCTTCTTCGTCAGCAATTTATAAACATCATGAATGCTAACGATGTTCAAACCGGTGAGCCTTCTAAAGATCTTCCATCTGCTGAAGACTTTATGAAACAAGCTGCTAAGGATTGGATTGATGAAGAAGCTGATCGTGGTCAGAAAACTCTTGATCTTCTTAATTCCCTTATTAAAGCTAATGAGAAATATATTCAAGCTTTCTATTATTGGTTCTGCACTGAAAGTGTTTATTCTTATCGTGATGTAAGATACAATGATGTTATCTTTGAAATTATTTCTCCTCTTGAGTATTATCGAATTGATAGTGGTAATCTTTTTGTTGAAGATGATGATTATGGGATGCGAGAGTTTGATATTAACATCAATGATATAATTGGTGAATATCAAGAAGTTCTTTCTAAAAGAGATATTGCTTACATTAAAGATATAATTCATAATCATGAAAGTACGGGTGAATATACAGTTACTCCTGTTATGCTTCGTTCTCGTGAGATTGCTTTTAATCCTACGATTGATGCGCAGAATGCTGCTCCGTATCACTCCTTGCCCTCTACCGGGGTCCTCAAAGCTCGTCATTGTGTTTTTAAGGTTCCTATGAAGCGTGGTGTTCTTACTTATACTAATACTTATGGTGAGATTGAGCAAAAGATTGTTGATGAAGATTATGTCTTAGATACTACTCTTGGTGATATTGATATTGAATATACTTGGGTTCTTCAATGTTGGGAAGCTTATCGTTTTGGTGATAAAGATTGGGGTGTATATACTAAAGCTCAACCTATTATTGTTCAACGTGAAGAAGTGAATAATCTTAATCATTGTAAGTTACCTTATAATGGTTTAAGTCGTTTGATGCTTCTTAATAATCCTAAACCTATTCCTTATCGCTTATTACCTTATCTTGCTCTTTATCGTCTTTATACTTTAGTTGAGGAACGTACTATTAGTAAATTCCGGTCATGGCTATTGATACCTGAAAGTTTCTTAGCTGATACTAAAGATATGACTATGGAAGAGCGTCTTGATGCAGCTAATCGAGATGGTACTCTTGTATTTGATGATAGTGAAATAGCTAAGCAACAAGCATCACTTCAAGCTATTAAAGAGATTGCTAATACTACAATGATTAATTATCTTACAACTATTAATCAGATTAAGCAGTCTATTAAGCAAGAAGCATATGAACTTGCTAATATGAACGATCAACGTGCTGGAGATATTCAAGCTCGTGCCGGTAAAGCTGTTACTGAGATGGGACTTAATCAGGCTCTAATGGGATCTGTGTGGTCACTTAAAATCTTTGATTGCTTCCGTTCTCGTGATATGATGGCTAATCTTGATGCTGCTAAGATTGCTTGGATTGATGGCTATGAAGGTTCTTATGTAGATCCAAATACCAATGAGATTGTTCAAGTTCGTGTAAATGGTACTGACTTTGTTAATTCTAATTTAGGTATCTTTGTTGGTAACTCTGCTGAACTCAATGAACAAGTACGTAAGCTTGAAGAGATTGCTTTTGGTGCTGCTCAAAATGGAAATTACGATGTAGCTGCTGAGGCTGTTTGTAATCATAACGTTGCTTCTTTACGTAAATATATTAAAGAAGCTGCCGAAGCTCAACGTCAATTTGAACTTCAAAAAGAAGAGATTCAGAAGAAGTGGGATGCTGAGATTGAACAAACTCGTGCTGCTAATGCGGAAGCTCAACGTAAATTTGAAGCTGAACAAGCTCAACTTGATCGCGATTCTAAAGAAGCTATTGCTGCTGATACTAATCTTACTAATATTATTATTACTGATGCTAAGCTTCAAGTAGATAAGAATGGTAATGATTATATTAGTGAAGATGAAGTTAATGGTAGTACTCTTGATGATTATCTTAAAATGACTAAGTTAAACTTAGATATTGATAGAGCTAATCTGGAGCGTGCCAAGTTTGAGGAACAAAAGCGCATGAATCGTATTAACGCCAATAAGCCACGGAAGTCTTAATGTAGGCTCTTATTTTTGTTGAATTGAACAACTATATCGATTGGAATTTGGGTTCGTCAGAGGTCTTCATTTAAGCCTTAAAATGGCATAAATTAATTGGAATTTCAGAGAGTCGTGTGATAGGCGGTACTAATGCTGTTTCTAATAATATTTCTAATGCCATTTTTAATACATATATTATTATTACATTTGTCACTGTTATAACTTAATTTATAAAAGATAAAACATTATGCCAAATCCTATTGTTCCCGGTGGTGTTACTGATAGTAATACTACTAAAACTGCGGAAGAGATAGCTGCTGAACAAGCTGCTAAAGCTGCTAAAGAAACAGAAGAAGCTGCTAAAGCAGAAGAAGAACGTAAGAAAGCAGAAGAGGAAGAAGTTAAACGTAAAGTTGAAGAAGAAGCTGCTAAAACTGCTACTCAAAAAACTGAAACTGAAACTGAAACTCCTACTAAGATTGTTCTTACTACCGATGACGGTGATGTTGAGTATGATCTTGATGCTGACGGTAATGCCGTTAAAGACGGAGAGATTGTTTACACTAAAGCTCAGTTAGATGAGTTTGCTGCTGCTGAAACTCAAGATGAAACTATAGATGTTTCTGCTATTTCTGCTATTTCTGGTTTAACTCCGGTAAATGCTGATGGTACGCCTAAGCAATATGAAATGACTGTTGAAGGTCTTGCTCAACGTGATGCTGATATTGCAGAGCTTGCTAAACGTCAAGCTGAAAGTGAAGCTATCAACAATTTCTTCCGTACTAATCCGGATATTTATCAAGCTGCTCTTTACAAACAAACGTATGGTTCTCTTGAGGGTTTTGCTAATCATGTTGATTGGACTACAATGACCCTTGAAGATAAATCAGATGATCAGTTAGAAGCTGTTATTCGTTCTGCTGAAAAACGCAAAGGTACTTCTGATGCTCAAATCGAACGTATTATTCGTTTTTCTAAAGCTGATAAAGTATTAGCTGAAACTGCTAAAGAAAGTCTTGATTATCTTGCTAATGCTCAGAGACGTGAGATTGAAGCCGCAAATGCTAGGCAAGAAGCTGAATATCAAGCTGCTCAAGAGGCTCTTGATAAAGCCTACGGTATTACCTATGATGAGAATGGTAAAGCTAAAGTGCTTAACATTCCTGATTCTTTATACGATAAGATCGTTAATAAAGGTACTATCGGAGGTCTTGCAATTCCAACAGCAGGTGTTAAAAGAACTGTTAATGGTAAAGAACAAATTCTTTCTCGTAAAGATATTGTTAAGTATCTAACAGCTCCTGTTGTTGAAGTTAATGGTGATTTCTATACGCAAGCTCAGAAAGATGTTTTTGATATGCTTTCTGATAATGAAACGTTCGCTATGGTAGCACTTCGTAACTTGTTAGGTGCTGATATTAGTCAGTTAGCTGCTGCATCTATACGACAAGAAGCTGTTCGTCGTTTGAACATTACTTCTAGTGGTAAACCTAAAGTTAAGGTATCCACTCAAGGTGGCAGTACTAAAGTTAATCCTAATAGACGTCCTATTGTTCCGGGTGGTATTATTGATTCAAATAAATAATTATCGTAACTATGCTTAGAGAAATTGGAAAAAAACAGTATTCCAAAGAGGTTTACTCTGATGCCGATATGCTATTGAACTTTAATGTTCTTGGTGCTGTCGATTTGAATAAGTCTCTTACTTATCTTTGGGGTAGGAACAGTAATCAATTCCCTCTTCTTTCTCTTACGGAAGGTCAAGGGAATATCTCTCGTAAGAAACCTATTAATGCTGGTGATACTCAGTATAAGTGGAAGATTATGGGGAAACCTACTGTCACTTCCCCGATTGTGCGTTTGATTACGCCTACTCAAACCCCCGGTAAAGGGTTTATGTCTTTCAAAGCGGAGTTCCAAGATAACTGGATTCCTTATCAGTATTCTGCTATTACTCCTGACGGAAAGCACATGGTTCGTATGCAGACCGATGGTGAGCAGACTGCTTCCGGTGGATATATCTATGAAATGATTATCCTTGGTGGTAATCCTGATGAGTTTATTGATCTCAGCAATTTTGAGAGAGGTAAATATTGGGGTATGGGTGCTCCTACGATTGCCGGTGAATTATCTACTGGTTCTCGTTCTACTGCTGAATCTTGGAGTGAAATGACTAACCAATTTGGTTTCCATAGATTCTCCAAAATTATTACCGGTAACATTGCTAATATTGTAACCGAGTTTGAACTTGATTATGATGATGGTTCTAAAGGTACTCTTTGGATGCCTTATGAAATGCGTCAGTTCGAGTTCATGCGTAGACGTTTGTTAGAAGAGGATTTGTGGTTCTCTGCTTATAACCGTGATATTAACGGTGTTATTCACAATCAAGAAAAACATTCAAATAAACCTATTCCTCGTGGTGCTGGTGTTCGTGATATTCTTATCGCATTCGGTAACTACTTCGAATACTCATTCATGACTATCGAGCTTATTGATATGATTCTTTCTCGTATCTTTGAAGTTCGTAACGATATTGATTTGAGTAACAAAAATATCGTTCTTTATACCGGTAAAGGTGGTTCTAAAATGTTCCAACAGTGTATTAAGAATGAAGCTATCGGAAATGGTTACTTTGATAAGTTAGGTTCTGAGGAGATTCAAAGTCGTGGTGGTATCCTTTCTTATGGTGCATACTTCAATCAGTATAAGCACTATTCCGGAGCTACTGTTTCTGTTAAGGTTGTAGATTTGTTTGATACCGGTTCTCGTGCCGAAATGGATCGTAAGAATGGTCGTATGTATGGTGGCTTCCCTGTTACCTCTTATACGATGGTGTTCTTGGATCACTCTATTGATAACACGAGTGGTGAAGCAAATATTCAGTTGGTTTGTGAAGAGGGTCGTGAATATTTGTACGGTGTTTATCAAGGTATTACTCCGCTACCTAAAGAGTGGGGTGCTTATAGTAAGATGTTATCTACTAGAGAGGATATTGCTACTTATGAGGTTATGTCTTCACAAGGTATCAATATGCTTAATGGTACTACTTCTTTCTGGGCTGAAATGATTTTTGAATAAGCGTACATTACGATTATTGTAAAGTATAAACTTACTAAAGTATAAACTATATGATATACTCACGCAAAATAACCTTAGCGTTAAAGCTGAATCCGACTATGTTTCAAGTCGTGAATCAAAAAAGTATTGGTGCTTTCAATACTATTTTCGGTCCAAGCATTAAAGCGGTTCTTACTCTATCTAGTAAAACTGCTGAAATGGCTTCTATACTTCCTACGATCATTGGGGCTTCTGCTGATAGCCGCAATGTAAACTTTCAAGACCTCGTTTTGAAGCATCTTAAAAACTCAACTGTTGAAGTTCCCGCTCAAGGTTATGAGCTTGAAACTGGTTGGGAGTTTTCTCTTAACGATCCTGTTAAACGTGATGCTATTCTTGATTGGGCTAAAAAGAACAGTATTAATACTGAGGTTGCTCCGAATAAATTAGAGAAAGCTATCTTTGATGCTATGCTCTTTGGTGAAGATACTGCGGTTCATGAAGAGAATCTGTATATGTACATGACTCCTATTAAGCCGCAAGATTATATTCTTTGGCGTCTTGCTCTGCTTACTTCTACTGTTGCTAATAAACCGGAAGATGTTGAGAAATCTACTAACATTCGGTTTTACTTACATAGCATCGAAGATGTTAAGCGTATGAAAGATGCTAAGACTAAAGCTGTTGTTAATACTGCTACTAAGTTGGCTCAGTTGTTCACAGGTGATGAATCTTCTTATAAACGTATTAGAAATATGCTTATCTGTAATGCTCCTGCTGATACTCTACAGATTATTAAAATGGAACATGGAGATTTGCAGACGGCTGTAGCTGAACTTTCTCAAACGAATGCAGATGCGTTTATTTCTCTGTTTGATAACAAGAATGTAGAAGCAATGGCGCAAGTCTATAAGTTACTCGCCGCTCAAGTCATTACGAAAGACGGTGATAATTACTTTGACACTGTGCGTCCGGAAGTAGTTCTTGGTTCTTCCATTGAGGGTGTTATGGCTTTCTTAGCTGCTCCCGAAAATGTTGAATATAAAGCACAACTTTTCACTGCTTATAAGGCTTCGGTTATAAACTAACAAAATAGTGTCAGTATGTATAGTAGTTGTAAAGAAGCACATATTGCTGTAAACGATAAGATTCAGCAGATTAATGCTAATAGGCAAGAATCTATTCGTCCGCAGTATATTGATATTGCTCTTAATGAAGCTATTGACGTACTGCTTACGCAAAAGATTAAAGCCTTTGAAGAGACTGGTCGTTATTACGATGATTTGCAGGTGCTAAAGACTACATATAGAAGTCCTCTTTACCTTCTCGCAAATGAGGGTAATAGAGGCTTCGCTTTTTTACCTGCGAATTACCTACATGGTGTCTCTTATGATGCAAGTGTTATATATGATAAGTTTAAACGTTATCGAGCAACTGAATCTGTTACTACTAGGATTTACGTTGTTAATATCAGTGAGCTATTTAAAACTATTCCCGATTATATAGAAGATTTCGTTATTCAAATCGGTAATGATACCGTTACGTTTCATTATCCTGCTAAGATCTATCGTAAAGAGGGTCTATTTGAATATATCAACTATATGCTCTCCATATTGCTGCGAAAAGGTTACAATGTGACTTATGAACGTTACAATAACGAGTATTACCCCGAATCACTAGTGTTTTACTTCGATACGCCACAGCTAATTGTAGTTGGAGATAAATATACTATTAAGTTAGTACAATTTGACTACAAGCGTTATTCGGGCTTATACGAAGTTATCACTTCTGACGGAGTGGTTACAAAGGTACAAAAGAGCAAACCTGCTGGTATGGATTTAGTTTCTGATGTTCAGCGTAGGGATATGCTTCAAACGTATCACAATCGTCTTAATAGACACATTCATCCTATATGTACGATAGAAAACAATAGGGTTTTAGTAGATATAGATGATACATTCGTGATTACTGATGTTGCTATTACATATCTTAGGCAACCTACTAGGTTTGATATTGTAACTGATACTGCTACTGAACTTCCGTTTAAAACCGAGATTATTAACCTTGCTACACAGAAGCTTCTTGGTAAACTTAAAGATGAAGGTTATCAAATTGCTATAAATGAAAGTAATTCTTTAAAATAAAACGTTACTATGAGAATTGTAAGTTACGGAAAAACATTTGTCGATAATGTTACTGTTGATACTAAGTTATCTAACGGTCAACTCGGCATTTGTACTGCTTATGGTACTGCTTTGCCTACTACTGGTAGACCTGAGCCGTTTGTAATTATATCTGCAATTCCTACTAAGGACGGTGGATTTATGAATCAACGTGGAGTGGATATTAATCCTTTTAACTTCACTTATAACGTTCGTAAATATACGGAAACAGATCAGAAAGAAACTATTATTCTTAAAGGTCTTACGAATCCGGCACTTAAGCCTGCTGAAGGTATTGTATATAATGCAAATGCTGAGTTCTGTGGTGCTATTGAAATTTGTTCTTCTGAGGAGTATCGTCATGGTTTGACGGTTAATCCTAATCCTCAGATTGTTCAAATACCTGTTCGGATTCATGCTACTGATACCGTTGATCGGTTAGTAGAGAAGATTAAGAAGAACCTTAGTCTTACTGCTTATAACAAAGAGTTATTTGATATTACTATCGAGAAAGCTGATAGTGCTGTTCAGATAACCGTTGTTGCTAAAAAGCCTACTAAATTGACGATGAACGTATTCGGTATTCTTGCCGATCAAAAAGCCAATGGTACTATTACCGTTAAACATACGAAGTTATCCGGTTTCTTGGCTGATGTTGCTCTTAGTGATGAAGACCTTCGTTATTCTCTGATTAACATGGGTTGGAATCCTCATGATGAGTGGCAGAAAGCTTGGGGTATTGGTGACCCGAAAGTTGGCTTTAGTAAAGTCGCTTATCTTGTTATTTCTACGGCTGAGTTTAATCAATTCCCTGAGATTGCCGCTGATAACAATAGTCCTCGCAAATTCCAAATCGTTGTTGGTACGGAAGATGTGATTGACGCTGTTGTAAATAAACTTGCAGCTATTAAGACTTTAGCTAAAGGTTCCGGTGATAATGCCATTTCTCTGAATACTGCAACTGACTAAAGTTGCTTGGAAAACTACGCAGTGCTTAACGGTTCTGCGTAGTTATATTTGTTTAAACTTAATGCTATGGAATGTAATATTAAAATTGTCAAGTTAAAACAAGTTCTTCCTTTTGGTACATTTCCTAAGCGTGAGAATAACGTTCGATTCTTCTATCATCGTACTGATGGTTGCTACTATATGTATGATGAAAAAGGCTGCGAAATTAATCTAACTACTGATGGTAATATTATTGCTATTGATAGAGAGTTAATTGTTGGTAGTGAGTCTTTGACTGATGACACTCTTGTTTGCATTGGTCTTAAAGCTAATTATGTGCATCCTAGTCGTGGTATTAGAAATAATACTTGTGGTTGTCAAGATACATATATTCGTGCTTGGACTTACATCAAAGATCTTCAAGATTTTATGCAGTCTGGTCATATCGAGCGTGATTACTATAGAGTTACTTTAGTTCCTTCTCCTGAAGAGGGTGGTATTGTTGGATGTAGTGGTTCTGCTATTGTTCCTGATGAAAACTCAGATGGCTTCCGTTTCCAATTTGAAGCTGGTAGTCGTGTTGAACTTTATGCTAAACCTGTTCAAGGTTATCACTTTAAAGGTTGGAAAGAGTTCCATACTAATGAGATTATGTCTATTAGTCCTAATTGGTCTTTTACTATTAAGAAAGATATGGATTTGATAGGCGTATTTGAAAAGGATGAAGCTCCTATTGAACAATTCTATATTAATGTTAATGCTGATCCGGCTAATGCAGGATATGTAGTTGGTGCCGGAACATTCCCAAAAGGTACAAGGCATTCTATAACAGCTGCGGCAATTCAAGGGTATCATTTTACTCATTGGACTGATAGTTTAAATCGTATTGTTTCTACTAATCTTCAATATGATATTGTTGTTGAGAAAGATGAAACTTATACTACACACTTCGAGCTTGATACTCCTGTTATTGAGGAGTACAATGTAACTATTATAACCAATCCTGCTGATAAAGGTTCAGTTAGCGGTGGTGGTACTTATAAATCCGGTCAAACTGCAATAATTGTTCCAAGTCCTGTTGAGGGTTGGGCTGTTGATACAGTTACTGCTTCTGGTGGTAATCTTGTAGATAATGGTAATGGTACATATAGCATCGTTGTTACGCGAGATCTTACGATTACGGTAAACTTTAAAGAAGCTATTCGTTATTTCACATTTAGTATCGTGGCTGATGCGAATGGTTTAGTTCGATATAAAGATATTAATGATGCTTGGTCTCAATGGGCAGAAAAACACGAAGTCACTGCTCCGGAAAAGACTATTGTCACTATCGCTGGTAAAGCTAACGGCGGTTATGAATTTGAAAAGTGGGTAACTCCTACTGGTGCTAATCTTCCTAATAATGAAAACAATATCATTGTTGAAGAAGGTCTGCATCGCAAAGTTTATACTGCTTATTTTAAGGAAACTTACATTCCACCTGAAACTCATATTGTTAATATCACTGCGGGTTCTAATGGTAAATGTAAATATAAGATTGGCTCTGATGAATATTCAGAAGCTGCATCTTCGCATTCTAACATTAGTGTTACTGACGGTGAGACAATTGAGGTATTAGGTGTTCCTGATAGCGGTTATTCTTTTGAACAATGGAATATTGGTGGAACTACTTCTAACTCTAATCCTTATTCAAAGGTTATCACTGAGAATGTAGATTTCTCTTGTACGTTCGTAGAGATTTCACCGGAAGAAGTTACTATTACGATAGGTTCTGACGGAACTAATGAAACTCGTTATCGTATAGGTGATGGTTCTTGGTCTAGTTGGTCTACTTCTGAACACACGTTTAAAACTGCTGTAGGTTCGATTTATTCAGTTGAAGCTCGTGCGGTTGGCAATTACAAGTTCAGAGAGTGGAATACAAGTGGTGCAAAGGTTTCAGATAATCCTGCAACATTCACTGCTAAAACCGGAACAAATGCAACACATATTGCTACGTTCGACCAAGTAATCATGCGAACGCTAACTCTTATTGCTGGAACGGGTGGTAAATGTCGTGCAAAGATCAATGGACGTTGGAGCGACTATTATAGTGGCACAAAGACTTACTCTAATATTGTTGACGGAACTACCGTTTCTGTAGAAGCATTAGCAGATAGCGGCTATCATTTTAAGGAATGGATTGATTCAGGTGCGCCCTCGACTACTTCACGTGATATTGTCATGAATGACTCTAAATCTATTGAAGCTCGTTTTGAAGTTGATGCTCCTGATAAATTCCAAGTCACCTATGAAGCTATTCCTAATGGAAGTGCTACAATGGAAGGTGCTGGTACTTATAATGATGGTGATACTTGTACGATTAAAGTTAATGTAAGTCCGGGTTATACTTTGAATAAAGTGCTTGTTGATGGTGTTAAAATCACTCTTAACAGTAACAATCAGTATAGCTTTGTGGTTGAGAAAAACATTAAGGTTACTATTGAATGTGATCTTATTCCTGAACCCACACATTATACACTTACAGTTAAAACCGAAGATGAAGGTGTAGCTCAAGGTGGTGTTGGTATCAATAAAGAATCTAATTTGGGAGTTGAAACTGCTGAATTTGAGGATGGTACTGTTGCTACTATTCATGCTACAGCTGCTGAGGGTTATAGCTTTGGCGGTTGGTGGAAAGATGGAGCTAAGGTTTCTGACGATGTAACTCTAAGTGTTACTATTGACGCGGATAAGACTTACATTGCTAAGTTTACTCAAGATCCATATCTCGAATTAGATAAGACTTCTCTTACTTTCGAAGCTGCTGGTGGAACTCAAACTGTTAATATTACTTCTAACGTCGAATGGACAATTTCATAATTAGGGGGAGGGTACTAAGATGGCTATTGCTTCTTGGCTTACTCCTGCCACTAAGAGTGGTACGGGTAATAAAACGGTTGGTTTAACTGCGAGTAAGAATGCCGGTGCGAGCAGAACAACTATTGTTACTGTTTTAGTCAGCGGTATTACGAAAACTATTAATTGTACTCAAGTAGAAGCTGATAAGTTTACTATTAAGATTTCAGCTTTAACTACTAATAGTTCAGGAACTACTATTACAAATGTTGGTGATTGTTCTATTGGTTCATCCGCTACAGGTGGAGTTAAAGAAGGAACTTATTATCGTGATACACAAGTCACATTGACTGCTAAAGCCGCTCCTACTGGGTATGATTTTGTTGGTTGGTATGAAGGCTCTAATCTTGTTTCTACAAGCCTTTCTTTCGCTGTTACTTTAACTGCTAATAGAACTCTTGTTACTAAATATAAGATTAAGAGCTATACTGTTAATGCAACTTCTGAGGATACAAACAAAGGTACTGTAAGTCCTGCCGGTCAAACTGTAGAACACGGTGCTAATGCTACTGTAGTTGCAACTCCTAAGGCTGCTTATAATTTTGCTGGTTGGTACAACGGAACAACTAAAGTATCTAGCAATACTTCATATACATTTGCTGTTACTGCCAATATCAGCTTAACTGCTAAGTTTACAATTAAGACTTTCACAACTACTACTGCTAATTCAACTGGTGGTACAGCGAACGTTAATAAGTCTAGTGTAGAATACGGTGGTTCTGCTATTTGGACAGCTACTCCAAGTACTGGCTATAATTTTAGTAAGTGGTCTAATGGTTCTACTATTAATCCTCTGACAGTTTCTAACATTACTGCCAATACTCATATTACTCCGGTATTTGTTCTTAAGTCATATACTGTAACTTGGAATCCTAATGGTGGAACTGTAGATCCTACATCAACTACTAAGACTCATGGTTCTACTTTAGGCACATTACCTACTCCGACAAGAGCTGCTGATGCTCAATACACTTATACATTTAAGGGTTGGTTTACAGCTACAACGGGTGGTACTCAAATATCTGCATCTACTACTGTAACAGGAAACGTTACTTATTATGCTCAGTGGACTGCTACTCTTAGAAGTTACACTGCAACATTCAATGGTAACGGTGGTGGCACTCCTAGTCCATCAACTATTACTAAAACGTATGGTTCAGAATTAGGTACTCTTCCGACTTGTTCTAGAACAGGTTATACATTCCTCGGTTGGTATACAGCATCTAGTGGTGGTACGAAAGTTTCATCTGCTACTAAGATAACTGGTACTGTTACCTATTATGCTCAATGGTCTATTAATAGTTATACTTTAACTTACAATGTTAATGGTGGTAATGCAGTAAGTCCTGCTTCTAAGAGCATTCAATATGGAAGTGCTTATGGTACTTTGCCGAAGCCTACGAAGTCTTCTGATGCTGAATACACCTATACATTTGCAGGTTGGTACACTGCTGCTAGTGGTGGAACGCAAGTTACTGCTAATACGACAATGGGTGCAGGTAATACTACAATATATGCACATTGGACTGCAACTAGACGGAGTTATACGATAAATTATCAAACAACATATGGATCTTTGAATAGGACTAGTCAATCTGTTGCTTATGGGTCTAAAGGCTCTTGTACGTTGACTATGCCTTCAAACAATGCTCAGTACACTTATACTTTCCAAGGTTGGTATACTGCTGCCAACGGTGGTGGAACTAAGGTTGGTTCTTCATTAACTTTAGAAACACCGAGTGTAACAGGTGCTGCTACTTATTATGCTTATGTGACCAGAGCTGTTAATAGGTACACTTTTACATTTAACGCTAATGGTGGTAGTACTCCTTCTTCTTCATCTATAACTAAGAATTATAATGAAGCTATTGGAACATTACCTACTTGTTCAAGAGCTGCGGATAATACTTATACGTATACATTCGCAGGTTGGTTCGATACTTCTGCTACTAGCGGTGGTACTCAATTAACTACAACAACTAAAGTTGCTTCTAATAAGACTTGGTACGCTAGATGGACTGCAACTTATAAGAATTATACAGTTACTTGGAATGGTAATGGTGGTATTCCTAGCAAGTCTAGTAGTTCATTCCATTACAATGATGCTTTAGGAACTCTACCTACTGCTACAAGAACTGGATATACTTTCAAGGGATGGTCTACGTCAGCTAATGGTTCTGTTAATGTAAGTACAACTACCAAAGTTACTGGTAATATTACTTACTATGCTGTATGGCAAATTAACAGTTATACACTGACTGTAACTGCGGGTGCAGGTGGTACTGTTAGTGGAAGTGGTACTTACAATTATGGTGCAACTGCTACATTAAAGGCTACACCGTCTGCCGGTTATCACTTTGTTAAATGGAGTGATGGTAATACGAATGCTAGCAGAACTGTTACTGTTACTGGAAATGCTACTTACACTGCAACGTTTGAACAAGATCCTTATTTGAATCTTGATAAAACTAGTCTAACGTTTGAAGCTGCTGGTGGTACACAAACTGTCAAAGTAACTTCTAATGTTAATTGGACTGTTTCTTAAACTTTTAAATGTTCCGCTACGCTTTGCAGACCCCAGTAGGGGAATAGCTTGTGGGGCGTGCGGAACTTCAAACTTTTTTACGAATAATTAAATTTTTATCATTATGATTGAAGATTCTGCTTTGAATGAAAGAGCAACTGCTGTTGAAATTGGGGGTTTGGTTGATGGAGTTGGTGCACCTGTTATGCGCGCCGGATATGCTTTGAAAGCTAAACCGAGTTGGATCACTTTAAGTGCTGTTGAGGGAACTGGTAATTCTCAAGTAGATGTTACTGCTCCGGTTTATAAAGGTCGTAACGGACGTTCTGGTTTGATTACCGTTACTGTTGAAGATTTGACTGAAGACGTTACGTTGCAGCAGGAAGGTTCTACGATTTGGGACGTTACTACTCAATCATTAGCTTTCGTTAAAGGTGGTGAAGCTAAGAAGTTCATTGGTAACTCCAACTTAGCTGCTATTACGTTTGCTGTTGATTCTGACGCTTCTAAATGGTTGACTGCCGGTAAATTGATTGTAAATACAAAAGCATACAATTCTGGTGTTGAGATTGAAGGTGATCCGGGAGCAGATACTGTTTACGCTTTCGAAATTACGTTTACCGCTGCTGCTAACCCGACGGTTAACACTCGTGCCGGTAATATTACCGTAAATGGTCAGAAATATACTGTAACTCAAGCTGCCGGTGATGCTACTTTGACTGTATCTCCGACTGCATTGACTTTCGCTGCTGCGGGAGAAACTAAACAGATAACGATTACTACGAATACCGCTTGGACTATTTCGTAAGTCGTCTGTTGATTTGATTATGGGTCTAATAGGTGCTAAGGTACCTATTAGACTTTTTGTCGTATAAACAAATATCTAATTAAATATGGCTACGAAAGATTTTGTTGATTATAGTCCTGCCAGTGGTAGTAACAATGGTTCAATTGATATTACTATTCCTAGGAATCCACAAACTACACCTCGTAGTACTGCTATAGCTATTGAGGGAGGGGGACTTTCTAAAACTATTGCTGTTAATCAAAATGCAGCATTGCTCATTATAGGTGACTTTGGTCGAAATAGTACTAAATATGGTTTATGGACTACTATACAAGTTAATGCTATAGGAATTAAAGGTATCGCATATTGTACAATGTCTGATTCGTCTGTTATTGAAAAAGAACTTAATAATACAGTCAATGTTGCTGAATCTGAACATTGTATGTTTGTATCGCTTGAAGGTAGACGTGTTAATGATGCTAGTAAAGTAGTTACATTTAATATGCAAACTACCTTAGATTTTATCGGTCATGCTGACACTTTATGCGAATTGTTTACTGATATTGATTTTAATTCTACTAAAAAGAATACTCAACTAGATGTTACTCCATTTTATGAGAGCTTAGTTTATGAGATTAATGATTGTCTTATGACTATGTATCCGGATAACCATATGTTGATTAATTTCAATATCGTTGATTTCGATGAAGCTACTAAGGAACATATTAGAAGTATAGTTACTTGTGATCGTTTCGTTGTTGCTTTCTAATTTGTTACAAATTTAAATATTTGAGTTATGGCAAAACCTGATTATATTACAATTACCCCAGCAAGCGGTTCAAATAACGGAAGTTTTGACGTTACAGCTGCTGCAAATACTGGATTAGCTAGAAATGGTATAATAACTGTAGCAGGAGGGGGGGTGAGTAAAACTTGTGATATTGTTCAAAAAAGTGGTAAAGCTATTTTCGCTATAAGCAATATTAGTATTGCATCTGAAGCTGTATTATCTGATGTAAATCCTAAATACAATGAACCTATTGATCGTGATGTTGAAGTTCATTTAATGGTTGGTTCATCCGGTCTTATAGATATGCAAATAACTTTTGAAGGTATTTATAGAATAATGTCAGCTGAGGGTGATAATAATTATATATCTACTAATATACAAGGTTTTAATGTTATAGTAGAAATTGATAATATTTGGATATATGGTGGTGGTGCTCATATAACTGTTACAGGTTATGATAAAGCTAATACACCTTTTGAATGTTATATATCAATTATAACACAAATGATGTAGTTATGGAAGAAACAATTGTTTTTAATCTCTTTAATTCTATAAGCTTTGCTTTTATCGCTATTGTGCTTTTAGCTACTTATGGTATTAATGAGATTGCTACTAAGATTGCTAAGAAGAAACTACCGAGATACTTCAAGTCTCTTGTTAGCTTAATCGTAGGTATTGCAACTATGGGGCTTTACTTATACAAATTAGATGCTTCACTGGAAACGGTGCTGCTATCTTTTCTGATATGTACCTTTGGGTATGATTTAATTATCAAACCTATACTCAAAGCTATAAAACGGCATTTTGCTGATTCTAAAAGCGTATGATCGCGGACTAAAGGAGTGTTACTGCTAAATTGCGTAGTACTCTCTTTTGTCATATCAAGGAAAATCATTGCTCGCTTAAATCATCGACTAAACGTTCTATTAATGATTTAAATTCCTTTAGGTATGACACCTGTGACTTATACTAATTTGAATAAGCTCTTATTAATTAGAGATATTCAATAAATTGCTAAAACTTATATCAATGATGATAGAAGTTATCGTTGGATTTGGAAGAACAAAATTGCTGACGTATATCATATTGGTTATGTAACTTTTATGAATTACATTAGTGTTCCCTCTATTAATGCAAAGATTGACGAAGTTATCGCTAAGAAGAAACGTTGAATATAATGTTCAACTGTTGAGTATTAATGTTCATGTTATAAATCATTTCATTGTTATCAGTACTAATAGTAATATATTTGTTGTGCATCTCAATGTCGAGGCGCATTAAAACAAATTAATGCTATGAATACTGAAAACGAAACTGGTATTAAAGTTCCGAAAGGACAAATTAATTACAACACTGTTGCAGGTTCTTTAGGTCTTGCTGCTTTTGCAGGACTTGGATTGAGAAATTGGTTAGGTAACGGTAATGGTTCGGTTGCTGCTGGAGCTACTGCTGTTGCTGAAACTCAATTAGTTTCTGGTCTTATGGCTGAACTTGCTAAAGAGAAGTCTGAACGTTATGCCGATAATGTAGGTATAAACACGTTTAAAGAAGCTTTAGCTTTAATCAAAGAAGAACGTGAAACTCGTCAAGCTAACGACAAGATTATATTTGAAACTCTTGCTCGTTTGGATAAGGAATCTGCACTTAACAAACAGGATATTGAAAACTTCAAGAAAGAAGTCGCTCGTGAGTTCAGTGATGTTCGTCACGATTTCAAAGCTGCTATTGCTCTTGAAGCTGAACGTAGAGAATCTGCTGATGAACGCATTTTCGATTATGCAAATTGCAATTTCGTTAAGTACATCAAAAAGATCAATGCTGCGGAGATTTGTCCGGTTGTTGAGTTAGCAGCTCGTGTTGCTGGTCCTGCTGTACCGGATCCTAACGCTCCTACTACTCCTACAGCAAACGCTTAATTTTGAAGTAGTATGACAACGCAGAACTTGTTGCAGTAGCTGTTGGTAAATGGCTAACACCAATCGTTAAAACTATTGGAGGTGGGATTAAGATTCCTGTTACTTCTGGTATCGGAAAATTTATGGGTAGTGTTTTTGGTTTAGACCTTTCTACTTATAATCTTCTGAATGAATTAGATTTTATTATAGAGCCTACACTTGATTATATTATTAAGCCTCAGTTGGCTAAGTTATCTAAGTTCATACCTGATGAGCAGATTCCTAAAGTAGTTAATAGCTATCTTGATGCAGCTATTTCTAAAGCTACTGCTAAAGGTTCTGTGAATCTATTTGGTTTTGAGTTCGAAGCTACTGCTTTTCAAAATCTTAAACGTGAAATTGATAACTCTCTTAAAAATAATGTAAGTCATGATGAAAGACCCGCATGAGCATAGTGATATGTCACACGAAAGTGAAGATGTAAGAAAGAGGGATTGTCGAAAGTATAAAGAACTCTACGGAAAACATTTTACTAAAGACCTATGTGAATGGGCTGTTGAACGTATGGAGAATCGTAATGGTACTACTCACCATTATAGTCTTGATGAAGTCAAATCTATTTGGCACAAATACAAGATGAATGATCTCCATAATGCTAACTGGTATGATGTTATGTATGTAATGAATATGGCTTACGCAAATTTCTATGATCGTTTGTTTACCGAACATCATGAATGTGCTATGTATGCTTATCTTTACATTAGTGATCCCGATGGTTACGAAGGTATTGCTTTCCAAAGATGGTTAGCTGATATTAAAGCTCAAGACGATGAAGTGCCTTGGCAGAGATTCATCTAATTAGTTTTGGTCGTAGGTGTTATTTATATCAAGGCAATTTTAATTATTCCTAATCCGACTACTGGTTCCGCTGGTAGTCGGATTTTTTTGTTTATAGCAACTTATTCAAACACGCAAGTATGAATTATAAAACACGTTGTGCAATGAGTGGTATTTTTATTGCTATATTGAACTTGATTGGTGTTATTGTTTCATCTATTGGTGTTGTCTTCGTAAAAGAATGGATTGCTAAGAAGAGACGTAAGGTTGTTACTAATCTTCTTACATCTAAAGCAGAATGTTGGATGCAACTCGATAAAATAGCTTCAAACATTAGAGAATCTCTTAATGCTAAAGGTGTTTACATTGCATACTTTCATAATGGTGGTAAGTTCTGTAATGGTATTAATATGGATAAGTTTACTATTATCGCAGAAGATTACGATATTAGTATTACAGAGCCTTATAAGAATCGTTATAAGAATGTTCTTACTTCTATTATGCCTTATACTATTCTACGCTTATACAGAGATAATAAGTACATTTTCCGTATGAGTGCTTTGACAAAGTATCATTCTAATATGTATGTTGGAGATCTTCGTTCACGTGGATGTAATACTGCTATTAGCATTCTTATTCGTGACTTGAAAACTGATATGCCTATTGGCTTTCTTAGTGCTGAGTTCGAGCTTGACTTTGAACCTGACGCTGAAATGATGCAAACATTCTGGAAAAATCACAATCGTATTTCTCGCAATATGACTATGGTTATAGATGCGACAGAAGATACCATTAAAAACTAAAATACCATGACTGTTATTTACGCAAGAACTAGTCTGCCATCAAGGTGTGGTAGAGGTTTCAAAAATCAAAAGAACGTTATTAGAGTTACTAACCGGTATACTAATGCTGGTCCGTGGCACGGGGTTGTTCCAGTTAAGAATCGTCCTATTATGATCATAGGTAGTTCTGATACTTCTGAACTTAAATTGTCCACTAATCTTCTTAAATTTATCCCTAGAGGTGAAACTAAGGAGCTTGGTATTACTACTAATAAATCTTGGCGAATTGTTTAATGTATTATTATGGCAACACTTAATCAATTAGGAAGTAAGATTTCTAATATATTAGGTAAGCCCGGTGATCATAGCATTCAAGAGAGAGCTAAAGATGCTTGTAAGGCACTCTTTGCTACTTTTATTCGTCAGAGTATTGAGCGCAATGGTGTAGATGAGGTACTTAAAGTTAGCTTTAATGTTCCTCTTATCTGCGTTCCGCTTACCGATATAGAAAATACCTATGCTGGAATTGGTGCTAAAGATATGGTTCTTACTACTGAGCATCGAGTTCCTACACCTTTACGTATGCCTAATGATGCACCTTTTCTTCATGTTTATACTCAACATGATGATGGGAGTCTTATTACATATAAGTACGCTAATAATAGCGTAGTTCCTCTCCTTACCACAATCTATTCCCCTACTGGGGTTTGGGGAGTGTATCAAATCGTTAATGGTAAACTTAAAATTATTATCAAAAATACTCTCAAAAACTTTGAGATTGATGCTAAAAATTATAAGTTTGTAACAATCGTGTATGTAGCTGAAAATCCTGCTGAGGTTATCACTATGTATATGGAAGATGATGGTCAAGATATTGAACTTCCTCTTCCAGCTGATATGATAGAACGTATAACTTATGAGGTTCTTAGAACTGAATTTGGTATTAAGCCTACAGAACACGAAGTTAAGATTATTAGTGATGCAATTTATGCTCCTAATAATCCTAATGGTACTCAACGTTTAATCCATAATAAAGTAGAATAAACTATATGGAATCCATGCACTATTACCACGACTATCTCGAACAATGTTACAACACTATCGAGAAATTAAGTACTGATCTTCATAACATTTATGTTAGACGTAATAATCTAGCTAATATCTGTTATGCTAATCTGAATCTTCTTGAATCGAATAGAATAACTAAAGAGATTATTGATGATCTTATTTTAGGTAAACGAGTTAAAGGCGTTAAGCTCTTACGTAAACTTAATTGGAGTGACGAAGCTAAAGCAGTATCTCTTCGTATTACGTTCAATCGTTTTGTTTATCTATCTACTATTCGTATTCCTAAACTTCTTGCTATTATTAGATATTACGATTGGATGTGTCGTATTCCTTATCCGATATTTAATCAAATACAGAGGGGTCTTAATAAGTCTCTAATTGAGAATCTTATTCGTGGTGATAGTGTTTCTTTAGGTACTTACATTGGTAAGTTTCAAGTTCAACGTGCTGTTGCTAGAGAATCTGTTGATTGGGCTGCTTCGTTTCGTCTTAGAGATGAGATGATTGCTGCTGGTATCGAAGTTAAGAGTTTTCTTAATCCTTATGGTAAGAATTGGCATGTTAAATCTGATAATCCGTATTATTGGTTCTGTAAATGGATACGTCATAATATGGGTGTTGATGTTGTACCTAATCAAATATTCTATAAATTTAAACCTAATCATTGTCATGTAAACATTATGACTAGTAATAAGGTGCTTAGGCATAAATCTATAGAAGAAGTTATTAAAGCGGATAATCTTGCATTTGATGCTAAACTCAAATACATGATTGAACATGATAAAACTATTATGGATAGGTATCCGCCTACTAAAAGCAAAAGAGAACGTATTAAAAACAATGAAGTAGATGAATACATTAGACCAAAACTTGATTAGTTCTAGTGTTGTTATTCATAGGATTATAGAAGATTATGATGTTCATTCTATGGACTTTATGACTCGTATTCCTACTTGGATATGTGAAGCTCTTGCTGATTTAAATATTCAACAACATCTTATTAATGTTGGTAAAGTTATCGACTTTGATGAGTATCGTTGTGAGATTCCAGAGGGTTGTGAGAATATACGTCTTGTTACAATTAATGGTAAACGTGCGGATTTTACTACTAATCCTGCTCCTTTTGAGCATGATGATGGAAATTATATACCGCTCGCCGTTTCATTCCCGATAGGAGTAAACCTTACAGAGAATGTCGTTTTTGACTTCATACGGACGATATCTGGCAGTTTATATACATATTCGATTAACGGGTCGTATTTGCATCTGAATGTCAGAAAAGGCACGCTAGGCATCTTATTTCACGGGTTGCCAATGACACTTGACGAGATTCTTAAAATCAATGTTCCTCTTATACCTAATAATGATGTTCTTATTGATGCTCTAAAGAACTTTGTTATAATGCGTATTCTTCAACGTAATTACAAACATCCAGTTTTAAATCTTAGAGATAGTAATCCTTATACTAATCCGGCACTTGCTTACGATAATGCTAAAATTAAAGTTCGCAATGCTTGTAATAGGCTTACTAAAGATAAACGTGATGATTGTAGTAGATCGTTATTAAACTTCTTAAATATGAAAAATCATTATGTGAACGGCTATGAAAGTAAACGCAGGTCTTTACCCTAACGCGAATCCGTCATTAGTCAATAGTGATACTAAGTCTTATGCACTTAATGTTCTATATAACGAGGATGGTGAGACTCTTATCAATGAAAATGGATTTGAGAAACATCATGATTATTCTGATTATGGTCAGTGTATTGGCACCATTCCGATTCCCGTTGGAGTGGTGCTTTTTTTCGTTAATAGAAACGGTGCTAATCCTAGTGTACCTGACGGAGATTACATTATATGGCATAGTGATGAAACTATTGAAGGTGATATAAAGTATTCAGATGTTATTTATAAAGCTCCTCTGGTTGGTAATAGTACAGTTTTAAACTTTAGCGAAGATCGTCCTATTACAGGGGCTTATTCTTATAATAAAAATAATCATCTGATTATTACTTTTACAGAAGGTAATTCAACTGCTGCTAATGAGACTCGTTTGATGAATCTTAATACCTTTTGTGATGACTATGGTCTTGCAAAAGATTATTCTGATAATACTACGACTATTTACAGTTTAGGTACTGATTTAACTAAAGAGAAACTATTGAATCTTATACCTGATGTTGAATATCCTACATTAACAGTTCAGTCTATTGATGGTGGTGGTTTACTTGCAGGCTCATATCAATTTGCTGTTGCATATAAACTTAAAACCGGAGATTATACTGATTATTCTCTGTTATCTCCTACATACTTTGCTGCACCTAAATACAATGAAAGTATTAAAGCTGGTCAGCTTACTTCTCGTAAGTTTCAAATTGATATTACTAATATAGATTCTCAGTTTGATGAATGTAAACTTGGTATTATCTATAAAGGCGAAGATGAAGAGAAAGCTTACGAGTATGAAAATATTGATATTAAAGGTAAAAATAGTACAACTGTTTATATCAGTGGTATCAATAGTTTAAACACAGTTACTCTTAATGATATTGTAATTGGTAATATTTCATATATTAAAGATCAAGCTCATACTAATTTTAATTCACAGCTTATTCGAGCTAATGTTAGTATGAATGATATTACTGGTCTTGACAAGTATATCAAAGATAAAAATCTATGTACTGCTAATGGTCTTAATGGTACTGGTAATATTAAAATTAAAGAAGAATTATTCAAATCTGTTGGTGATAAAGGCGATTTTGAAAAGAAAGATCTTTCTAATGATACTTGTATCAAAGATAATGAATATTACTTCTTATATTTAGGTCTTATTGATTATAAAGGTAAACTTATTAATGTTTATCCTATTTATAATACTCAAAAGCGTAGTTATTACTTTAAGACTTCTAACTTCAATATGACCGGTAGTGACGGTGCTGTTAAACATCGTATGTTTAGATTTAAATTAGATCCTACTGATTTCTTTTCTAAACTTTTTAAAGATACTACCAAAATTAAAACAGCTGATGGTCTTGAAGAAGTTGGAGTTGTTGCTCGTAAACAAATTAAATCTTGGGTTGTTTACATGGCTCAACCTAATAGTTCTAATAGTAATTGGTGTTGTCAATCACTTGTTGTTCGAGATTTAGCTTATTCTAATGTAGTTGGCAATAACTATAAAGGGGCTTTTGCTTCTCGTGATAGATATAGACTTTATCCTCTTGAATATCTGATTGAAAAAAAGACTATGCCACAAGTTAAAGCTTATAGTGTTCGTAGTGCTTATGAACGTATGACTTGGAGGCATTGTTTTAATCGTCAAAAGAATGATACTAAAAATGAGAAAGGGGATAGTTCTGATTTATGGGATGAAGGTGGTGATTTGATTCAATCAGTTCTTCTTTCTGATTCGCTTATTGTTAATGGTAGACTTAATGGACCTACTATTAAACCTGAATTTATTGCTAATAATAATTCAGCCGTTTCAAATATAGCTGCTGATTCTAGTTATAAATTTAGTAAAAATGATGGTCTCGATGATAACGCTATGTTTGATAGTAAATATTATCCAAATGAATGGAATAATAAAAGTTATCAACGTGTTACTATTACTTATGAAAATGGTGACTTACTAAATCCCGGATTTGAATATAACAAAATATGTAAAGATTATTCTGCTGCTGGTAAATGGAAAGGTGATGATAATCCAAATAGTCATGAGGATGATAGAACTGTTGCAAGATTTCAATGGTATTCTATCATTGAAAATAATCGTGCTATTATAGATTGTTATTATCATGATCGTAATGCAGATGATATATTCAAAACTATTAACGTTTATGCTCAGAATCTTTCTTGTATATCTCCTATTGTTAGAGTTGAATATCATCCTGTAACATATATTGCTACTACAAAAGCTCAATATCTCAAAGGTGATACTTTTGTTGCATTTATAACTCAACGTTGTGTTGCTCCTGCAGCTGGTTTCCAACATGAAGGAGCTGGTGCTACTATCGCTAATTGTCATAGAATTATCATTAGTTATTTCATATTTAGTCGTATGAATCTTCAATGTCGTCATGATGGGCTTGGAGTTAATAGTAGTGCTTATAAGATATTCGAACGTAATATTTCTAATACTGCCGAGAATGATATTGAGAAAGCTATTCGTTGGGCTCCTAAGAATAATTATTATCAAGAAGCTGATAACTTAGGTCATGTTAGTTATCCTATTGATAACTTTTGGAATACCGAGGATGGTAAGTGTTATGAGACTTCTATGAATTGGGATGGTTTTAAAGATGCAGTTATTATTAAAAAGATTGACGATATTAAAACCTTTCCTTCTCGCATTATACGTTCAGATGTTAATCCTAGTGAATCTACTGATATTGGTTGGCGTCGATATAAAGCTGATGCTTATAAAGATGTTTCAATTCAAAAAGGTGCTATCGAGAATGTTCTATCTGATGATATTGCTTTATATATTCAGCAACAATATACATTACTTGTAGCTGCAATTAAAGATACTCTAGGTAACAATGATGAAAATACAACTTATGTAGGTACTTCTGATTTGTTTCAACGTGAACCTAAAGAAATTATTTATAGCACTACTGGTAAAATTGGTTGTAACAATCGTTTTAGTGCTATTATTACGCATCGTGGTTATCTTGTTTGTGATGTCGAAAAAGGTGAGATTTATCTTGTTAAGAACGATCGAAGCGTAAGTGAATTATCCGATTTGGGCTTCAAAGAATGGTTTAAAGAGCATATCTACGCTAATGCTACTAATCCATTGTCGCATAGTGGATGTTTCTTTACATACGATGAAATGCACCAAAGATTTATATTCACTAATAAGATTATAGATAAAAACAGTGCTATTGACTTGTATAAGTCTTATTCTATCTCCTACTCATTAAAGACTAACTTATGGACGTCTTTTCACTCGTATATCGGAGATTATTCATACATTAACCGGCATGGAATCTTCTATATAACTAAAGGTTCTCTTTTTAAGACTGATGCTAAGAATAAAGGTATTTACTTTGATGATGTTATTCATCCTAGTGTTGTTCAATTCATTTATGCTACCGAGCCTACTATAAGTAAACTCTTTAAGCATATTGAATGGCGTAGTCAGCTTATTAATGGTCTTATGAATAATGAAGATAATATACGTTATCTCTATAATAAAACTATTGATTGGTTAATGTTTCATACTGATGTTCAATGTACAGGTCTTATGCCTATGAGTGTTAGTCCTATTTGGTGGGATAATGAAACTCTTAAATATAAAGCTGGTCGTTATCTTTGGAATCGCATTGAAGATTTCGTTGAGAATGATCATGGTCAATGGAATCCTAATCCTAATCTTATTAATTTTATGGATAAAGATGCTATTGACACTCTTATTGAACTTTCAGCTAAATATCAAAAGCCTTGGTATGATATTGCTAAGTTCCATAATGCTTGGACTTATATAACTATGATATATGAGAATAAGTTCTTTAGTCAAGAAGCTGATGATTATGTAGATGATATTACTAAATATCCTGATGCTACTCAGCTTGATTTAAGACTTACTAATATTGAAGTTATGATTGATAAAGATACTCGTTTATAATTAGTGTTGCTCTTTAACGATCTCCAGACCCCGGTAGGGAAAGAGCTTGTGGTAAGGAGCAACACTCTGCAAATACTATTAGTATGCCAAATAAATATAAACGTACTAAGGTCGCTGATGATGCTCAAGCTAGACGTCTTCTTATTGATATTTTTACTAAATATCATCAAAGTAAAGATATTAATAATAGATCTCTAGGTTTAGCTATTCAAGCCCTTGATAAAGAAAGTAATACTAAAGGTCTTATAGGTCGTCCTGAGATTCATAAGATTGACTCTCTTTATCAAGTCGGTGCACCTGCTCGTGAAGTTGTTAAGTATATAGCAGAGACTGGTGTTGGTACTAAAGGTTACAATACTAAAGTCTTTACACCTCAACAACTAGCTGATGATGGTGTTATTAAACGTATGCGTGATTTTTACAAATATGCTAAGAAGCGTGGTCTTAATCATGCAGCTGCTACTGGTTTAATGTCTATGGTTTATGGTGAGACGTTAAATGATTCGATTGATGATCTATTTTCATCTAATAAAACTCAAAGAGCTACTGCTAAAGGTGATAATAGAATTGTTAATCATGGTTTATTTAGTTTTGAGAATCTACGTAAGTGGGATGATAAGAAAGATAAAGGTAAACCTAAAACTAATTGGGTTGAAGATCCTAATTATACTTATAGTAGTTATCAATCTTATCTTAAAACTAATAAACGTAAAGATAGTTTAGAATCTCAATTTGATTATTATCTTGATACTTATTTACCTTCTAAAGATAGTAAATTTAGTACAGATAAAGTCAATGCTATGTCGGCTGAAGATGCTTCTGTTTACTTCATGAAGAATCAAAAACCGAATTTTACTGTTGATGATTCTACAACTAAAACGCTTAGAAGTCGTGCTAACTTCTTATTTAAATCTGAATTTAATAATGGTGGTATGATTAAAAACATTTCAACTCTCAAAGCTTACCCTCGTCGACGTAGATACGCTGGCGGAGGTGAAGTTGCATTTAGAGATAGATTCGGGGATGTTCAAGGTCATAGTTATGGAGTCGAGAAAGGTATTCAAGGAGCTTCTACAATGTCTGGTTTAAGTACCGGTGCTACTATTGGCGGGGGACTTGGGGCTGGAGTTACTGCTGCGGCTGCTGCTGGATCTTCTGCTTTAGCTGGTACAACTCTTGGAGCTTGGGCAGGTCCTATTGGTATGGCGGCAGGTGCTATTATTGGTGGTATTGTTGGACTGTTTGGAGGTCGTCGTAAGAAACGTAAAGCTAAGAAAGCTGCTGAGGAAGCTGATAGGCAACGTCAGATTGTTGCAGGTAATGAACGTATTCTTCAAGATGAACTTAAATTATCCAACACTGCTCAACAAGAAGGTGTTCTTGATATATATGGTGATTCTAATATCGCAGGTGTTACTGGTTATCAAGATGATGCTAGCTTCGGTAGTGACTTAGTTCAACCTACTGTTCAAGGTACTCCATTTGGTGATGTTGATCCTAGTTCTGCTTTTGGTAGAATTGCTGCTCGTTGTGGTGGAAGACTTAAACGTAAACGTTGCGGTGGTAAAGCTAAACATTATGCTGATGGTGGTATGATTGAAGAAACATCTTCTAATACCGCAGAAGTTAATGGTCCTTCTCATGAACAAGGAGGTGTTCCTTATGGGCCTAATGCAGAAGTAGAAGGTGGTGAAGCTCTTATGACTGACGCAGATAATGCTTATATATTCTCTGATACTTTAAAGTATAATGGAACTACATTTGCTGATCTTGCTAAGCCTCTTATGAAACATAAAGGTTATCTTGAAAGTTCTCTTCCGGTCAAATCTATGATGCTTGGTAGAATGCTTTCTCTAACTGACCGTAGTACTTATGCAATTGATCGTAATACTAATGGTCGTAACGCTGAGAAAGCTAATGCTGATCTTCAAAGAATTAACGCACAAATTGCTGCAATTCAAAATGAACTTGCACAACTCTATAATCTTCAAGAAAGTATGAAAGCTGAATCTGGTATGGAAGCTGAACCTATTGAAGCACGTTGTGGCGGTAAAATTAGAAAATATTATGATGGTGGTCAAATTGTTGATATTTCTGTTCCTATTTATGGTACTCAATGGAATAATAGTGGAAGTTCTACTACGGGACAAGAAGTAACTTTTACATCTAATGATAAAACTCAAATTCAAAATCCTTTAACTACTATTCAACAAGGTTTGCGTTGTGGTGGTAGAACTCGCAAATATGCTGGTGGTGGTTTTATAAGTCCGGGATTTGTTTCTGAAGTTGGTGGTAATCTTATTGGTGGTATAAGTCAGCGTATCACTAATAAAGGTTTAATTGATCGTATGGAAAGTATGCGAGTCCCTGAGACTCCTCTTATGGATCGTGTAGAACTAGAAACTGATATAAATACTGATGCTGAAATTGGAGATATTAATAATACTGTTCGTAGTCTTGAAAAATATATTACAAGTAACAGTTCTAATTCTCAAGTTGCTCGTCAGTCTATATTGCTTGCTAGAACTCAAGGTTCTCATATGCGTAGTAGAGTTAAACAAGATGAACATAATAAAGAAGTTAAGCTTCGTAATCGTTCTCGTATGGCTAACGCTGAAATTGCTGCTATAAATAGTCAAATTAGAGCTGAGAATGAAGCTAATAAGTTTAATCATCAAATGGAGATTGTTCAACGTAGAAGTCAACAAGGAGCTGCTATTGGCGATATGATTGCTAGTTTAGGACGCTCTATTGGTACTGCTTATCAATCTAAATTTGATATGGAGAACTTACAAATTGCTAATCTTATTAGTGTTCTTAAAGATGATAAATCTAGGGATTATATTTTTGATAATATGCCTAAAGATACTCTTATGCGAATGTTTGGAATCAGTAGTCTTAAAGATCTTAAAAAGATTCAAGGCGGTTCTACTGTTCCTAAACGTTCACTTCGTACTAAACGTTTAAACAGAAGAGGTTCTGTTGTTCCTGATGCTGTTACTATGCCGGATTACTATTATAATTTTGCATAATGCTATACGTTTTATACATATTGACTTAAATCCTACACCCTCTATCGTTAATTCGGTAGAGGGTATTGTTGTTTATAATAACTTACATGATATGGCAGTTAGACTAAAATATGCTGATCTTACTTATGTCAAGCAACCTGATGCTAGACCTCTGGACTTGACGTCATTTAGAGAAGCTGGTGCAGCTATAACGGCTGCTGCTGATAATCTGCAAGAACGTGCTATTCGTAATGAAAACGCATATAATGAAATGGCTATTAAGATGTCTGAATATAATGCGATTCAAGGTGCAGATGAAGAAGCTCTTGCAGGTAAAATTAATGAAACTCAAGAACACATTAAAGCTAAAGTTGATGAAGATGGAGGATGGTTCTTTGCTGATACAGCTGTTAGCGATGGTGCTCGTAGATTTTTAACTGATGAAGGAGTTAAAACTATTCTTGGTAATAAAACTCAATTTGATGCTATGATGCAAACTAATGAACAATCTGACGCTTCAGAAGAATATAAAGCATTAAATAGAGCTATGATTCTTAAACGGTTTAATGATGCAGGAGGTAGTTTAGGAGGTAATGGTAAACAATCTATTAGTGCTTTTGGTACAGCTCTTGGTTCAGGTCATGATAGAGAAGCTTTACGTAAAGAAATGCTTGAATACTTTAAAGCTATGAAATCTGATGAAAAAGTTATTTATAGTGAACAATTCCGTAAACAAGCTATAGATTTAATGAATAATCCTACAATTGATGCTATTACTAAATCTACTCTAAAAACTTTATCTAATCCTACTCTTCATGGATTTCAAAGTTTTACTAAAACTATCGAAGGTATAGGAGATGATAGATTAATAAATGTTGCTAAAGCCATTGTATCTAATAATAGTAAATTTAAAAATGCTTTATTGAAAGAAGCAGAATTAAATCTATTTGCTCTAGAACAAAAAGGTATTACACCTAGTAATGCTGTAAAAGACAATATATATTCTACAGCTTTTACTGATTCTAATATTTTAAAAACTTTAGTAATAAATTCTCCTGAATATAAAAATGCTAATAGTAATGAAAAGATTGTATTGCTTAATGCTATAAACAATCCTAATAGTATTTATATAAAAGAATTAATAGATAGAAATTATAGTTTTTTAAATCAAAATCCTAATGAAACTGAATCTGATTATGAAGCTAGATTATCTAATTTTTATAAAGCTAATTATATAGATTCTGAAATATCTAATGTAGCTACTTATTTATTGCCTATGAGATATACTAAAGAGAAACTTGATGTAGATAATAAATTCTTTGAAAGTCTATTTAATAAGCAACTAGAAAAGTCTGGAGATACTTCTAAAATACTTACTAGAGAAAGAGATGGTTTAGCTGGAACAATAGTTAATCTTCCTAGTATGACTTCTGAACTAGAAGCAAATCGTAAAGCAAGATTACTTAATCAAACTTCTCAACATTCAAGAAATATATCTGAATTAGAAAGATTTAATAACTATTTAGCTAAAAAGTCTACTAATGGAGAAAATATAACTAAAGAAGATGAAGATAAATTAAAAGCTCTTAACCTTAGAGTTCAAGAATCTCAAAGTATAATCAATAACATTCTTTCTGAATATGATGCTTATAAAGGTGGTATTCCAACAAATAAAGAAGATAAAGCAAATTTAAACTTAGCACTTCAAAAGAGTATTAAAGAATATTATGATGTATTTAATCGTGTTGGAATTTTTGGAAGTTTAACTAATGTTATCAATGAAGAAACTTCTGACTTAGATGAAAATGGAAATCCTATTAAAGGTACAGGCGTTAATCTTAGAGATGGTGTTAAATTTAATGCAAATGATAAAACTCAGAAAAATATAAATGAATATCTTTATATAAAAGATATAAGTTATATATTAAGTAATTCAGATACTCCAGAGGAAGGTATTAAAAAAGCCACAGAGTTTATAAAAAAGAGTAGCAAAACTAATCCTTATGTAAAAGAGTTTGCAGATAATATATCTAAAACATTTGGGGATATTAGTACTGGATTAACTTCTATTCTAATAGGTAATCTGATTGAAAACTATAGTAATGAAACTAATATGATTCAGTCTAATCCTGGAGTTATTATTGGTATATCCAAACCTACAGAAACAGGTATTGTAAGTACTGTTAGAAATAATATAGCTTATAAAATTGAAAATCATCCTGAAGCATTTACTATTATTGATAATCAATTGTTAGATGATGATGATTTAGAGTTAGATGCTGAATCCGTTGGGGTTCCTATAGATTTGAATAATGAATCTCTTAGGAAATTCTTATATACTGAAGATAAAGGTACAGATAAGAAACCTAAATATTCTAAATCAGATATTACTTATGAACTTATGGAATTGAGTGATGGTCGTAAAGCACTTAATCTTATAAAGAATGTTCAAGGTTTTAATAATGTTAGACAGAAACTCACTATTGTTGCGAATAATGATGCCGATCAGAATACTATAGATGAATTTGAATTAGCTATGCGTATGACTTCTGCATTCGATATGGCTGATAGACCTAATGCTGATACAAAATTTATATTTGATGCTATGTCTACACATCATGGTGGAAGTTTAACTTTTGGTCCAGATCCTTCCAATGCTATTCAAATGAATGATGCTTCTGCATATAATATTGTTGAATATAATGGAAGATATTATAATAATGTTAAGTCGTTATTAAATGCTTTTGTTAAAAATCCTATAACAAATGTAGATAAAACTATATATCATAATAATTTTAGAATTACATTTAGTAAAGATTCAAATAATAATTTTACTACTCAAATTGATACGTATGATAGTACAACAAATTCATTTGAGCTTACAGATAAATTTATAAGTGATAATTCTGAAGACTTTATTAATAATACACAACGTAGATTAAGCGTTATATCATCTATATTAGATTATAAAGACGCTTATAGATTAACTAAAGAACAATTAGATAATCTTACTAAGTTTAATGCTAATATGCCTACAGCTAATTTTAATTATTGATATTATGCCTATTGATTTTGATAAATTAGAAAGCATACAAAGAAAATCTACTTATGCCCCTAAAGATAAGTATAAAAGATCTTCTTTTAATCCTAATGATTATAGTATAGATAATAAATTACTACTCAATTTAAGAAAACATTCTGGAAATAGTCAAAATATAGTTCCCGGTAATGTTAATGCTTATATTGAAGCTAAAGCTAAAAATCAATCTACTTGGGATCGTATTGGTAACTCTCTTGTTCAAACTGTTGGAGAAATAATTGGTGGTACAATTGAAAGTGCAGGTTCTATACTTGCACTTCCCTCTAAACTCATAGATAGTGATGAAGCTTATACTCGTAATTTTTTAGAAAGACTAGGTAATTCCATTAATGAAGGTACTAGAGAAGCATTTCCTATTTATATGACTGAACAAGCTCAAACGGGTAATTTATTAGATCGCATGAAAGGTGGTGGTTATTGGGCTTCACTAATTCCATCTGTTTTAGGTAGTGCTGCTAGTATAATGCTTCCAGCTCGTGGAGCTTCGTTATTATTAGGTAAAGCTTTTAGAAGTGCTGTTAATCTAGGAAGTAAATCTAAATATGTTAAAGATTTATTTAAGTTGGGTACAAAACTACAAAAATCTAAAGCTCTAAACAGAGCTAATAAAATAGCAGATATTTATGGTTCTGCTGTTATAGCACGTATTCTAGATTCATCTCGTGAAGCTTATGGTACTTATGAACGAGAACGTGAATGGTTTCTTAATAATTATAAGAACTATGTTGAACGTGATGAAAATGGTAATGCTATTCTTAAAGCTCTGGGATTAGAAAAAGTTCCTCTAAATGATACTAATATTGAAAGTATTGCTGATAGATATGCAGATAATGCAGCTTCTAAAGGTTATTGGAGATCTATGTCTAATATAGCTCATGACGTAGTTCAATGGATGAGTATCTTAGGTACTGCTAAAACTCTTACTAAAGCTACTAGAGATAACATTCGTAAAGCTATGGCAACCGGTGATAAATTTGCTATAGTTCGTACATTAAATGCTATACCCAATGCTGATAAAGGTCAAATTCTTAGAGCTATTGGAGGCTTTGTTGGAGGTTCTCTTGCTGAAATGGCAGATGAAATTACTATGAGTATTGCTATGAAAGAAGGTACTCATGCAGCTCGTAAAGATTTTGGTTTACTTTCTAATACTGACGCTCTTACTGATTTTAACATGAGAGCTAGTAGTTATCTTAAAGATCCTGATATTTGGACTGAAGGTATTGGAGGTCTTTTAGGTGGTGCTAGTATGCAAGCAATAATGCCATTTATTGAAACTAAGATCAATAAACGTGGTATTGAAAGAGAACATGAATATCTTAAAGGTATTGAACGAGCTACAGAAGCTATGCGTTCAGGTCTTGACGGTATTGTTGAATCTCTTGCAGAAGGTGATATAGTTGGTGCTAAACTAAAAGAACAAGAAGCTATTCTTAATCAAGTTGCAGCTAATAGTCTTGATGGTTCACTTGAGTTCTATAAAGAGATGCTTAGAAATATGAGTGCTTCTCTTAAAGAAATTCAATCTATTAAATATAGAAAAGATAGAGGTGAAGCTATTAGTGCTGAAGAACAAATTGCACTTGATAAAGGTGAATCTTTACTTGCAAATGCTGATTACTTTGAACAGACTCTTAATAAAATTGAAGCTGTTGAAGATATTTACAATAAACATTTCGATGCAGTCAATGGTACTACCGACAAAAATCTCTATGAATATCAACGTCGTATTGCTACTCTTGAAGCTCAAAAAAGACTTAATGAACTAGAACTCGAAGCTATTACAGCTAATCCTGCTGAATATCAAAAGCGTGCTGCTGAATCTAAAGAGTATCTTAGTAATTATGTTGATTCTAAATATACAGATGATGCTACTCGTATAGCTAAGAAAGCTGATATAAATACTTATGTTGAAAATAATGCAACTCTTGAAGATGCTAAAGCTGCATTAAGTGTTTACGATAAAATGATTGCTAGTCTTAAGAAACAAATAAGTGAACTTGAAAATGCAATCACTAATGCTCCTAAAGATGCTACTGCTGAACAATTATTAGGTCTTAAAATAGCTCTTAAAGGTGCTAATAGTAAACTTGAATCTTACAATAAAACTCTTAGTGATATTAGTAATATTCGAGATACAGCGACTAAAAACATTGAAGCTCTTAATTTAAATAAAGATGATAAAGAGGCGGCTCAACAAGCTAGAACTCTTTTATCTAATCTTACTAATCCGGAAGAAGCTAAACGATTCTATGAAAATAGAAGAACTGCTATTGATGCTGAACTTGATTATTATCGTAATGGTAATGGATCTGAAGATATTAAAGATCAAATAAAATTATATGAAGATGAAATCAAAGCTTCTACTGATAAAGATCTAACTGAGGAACTTAATACGTATCAAACTTCTGAAGCTTTACAAGCAGATGAATCAAAGTTCTCTGATTCAGACACAAGAAAAACCGCATATAATGCCCGTCTTGCTAGACTACAAAGACAAGAATCTGACACTAAAGCCGCTAATGCTCGTAGAGAAGCTGCACTTAAAGCCGAACAAGAACGTCAAGCGAGACAACAAGAAGAACGTGATGCGCTTGCAACAGAAGAAGATTCAAATGCTGCACCGATAGGTAGTGGTACATTCGGTAGATCTTATAGAGAATTTGAAGGTATTAAACCTTTATCCAATGAAGCTTCTAGTCTCTATAATGCACTTATGTCTGAATCTCAAGTTACAGATTCACCTCTTGCTAACGTTATTGAGAATAGACGTAAAAGCAAATCTCTTACTTCTAAAGATGCAATGCTTCTTGAAGAAATTAAAGAATTCAATGATGCTACTAATAGAGCTTTAGATAATTCATTTGATACTCTTACGACTACAAATCTTAAATGGATTGTTACTCGTATTGCTGCTAAATACTCTATATTCGATAATATATTCTTTGGTCGTAGATTCAATTGGATTGACGCTGTTACTAAAACAGAAGTTGAATATGCACCTAGCATAAATAACGGTGATCTTAGTGCTGAACTTAATAGTTATTTGTGGCATCTTAGTCGTTATACTGCTCAAGTTCTTGAACAAAGTGGTAGACCTCTGCCTAGTTTCTTAGCTGATGTTCACTTCGGTTTAAGTGAGACTACAAAGAGTGATATTAATGCTCTTACTAACAAAATTATGCAGGAAGCTAAGAGTATGCAAACTAAATTTGATATTATCAATAATACTATAGAAGATAACTTAGGTCGTAAGAATCCTAAATATGCTTTATATGTATCTATTGGTGGTGTTGAATATAGAGTGCTTAATACTCCGAATCCTCGTAAAGATGTTGGTATTGTTATTGAAGGTTTTGAGAATCAACTTAATCGTTATGTGCTTACTCCCGCTAATATGGCAACTCCTAACGATGATTATATTCTCATTGCTAGACAAACACAAAGCTCCGCTCCTGACCAGTCCTTGCCTCCTACCGGGGACTACAAAGCTCAACAGAGTTCCACTGATGAAACTATTACTCCTAAAACTGAGATTACAGAGACTGTTTCTAGTGCTAATGGTATTACTACTGAATTTGTAAGTGATGAAAGTTCTACTAATACCGATAATGCGCCAATCGAGTTTGTAACGGCTTCAAATCAGCCCCTTATAGACTTCAAAATAGAGGGTATTGATACTAAATCCATGCTTGAATTTTTAACGTCTCTAATGAGCCAAGAGGGGGTAAATTTGGCATTATTCGACACGGATTTGATAAACGCTTTAGTGCTGATTCCAAAGCTACTTAGAAACACTAAAGTTGGGAGTAAGTATGCTTCTGATGCTTATATTAAAGCTCTAATGAATAAGTACTTTACAGACGCTAAACTTACTGGTGTTGAAACTAAGATTATTGAAACTGCTAAGAAAGTCGCAGCTGCTATTAGTATTAACATTGATGAAGGTGGAAATTCAATTCGACTGAATACTGCTGAAAATTGTCGTAATGCTATCAATGCTCTTGATAATCTTAAGAGTTTATATAAAGATGAATCTAAATGGTTATCAGATATGCAATCTTTTACAGATGCTCTGAATACTGTTTATGAATCTGATCTTGTTGCTAAGTTTGCACAAGTTCTTACTCAATCTAAAGATTATAATTCTAATGCTATTGCCATACGTCTTGATGAAACTCTTCATAACAAATTTGCTATAATTGCTCAAGACTTAGGTGGTATCTTTGTTGATAATCTTAATCTCTTTAGTACACTTGTTGCTTTTATTAGTGATAGAAGTGGTTTTAGAATTAATAAGATTAACTATTATGATCTTGTTAATGGTATGCGTGAATATCGTGGTGATAATTACAAAGAACTCATACCTGAAATCATGTCTATTATGAATATTACTAATTATCTTCATAATGAATTTAAAAATAGACGTGATTACTATAGTGCTAGATTTGCAGTAACTAAAGATGCTACTTATAAAGAGCTTTATAATAATTATAGTTTCTTTTATGATCTTATAGATGTTGCTCCTACTAATGGTTTACCTTTAACAGAAGCTCAAGTTCTTGATTTTATTAATCGTACACCTGAGATTAAAGGTAAAACATATCATGAAGGCCTAGATATTAACTTTAGTCCTAACGGTGCTCCTGAGAATATTCTAGATAATAGTACTGCTACTAACTTAGGTATTTATGAGTTACTTGATGGTATTAAAGAAGGTGATGAGGTTACTATAGTTCAAACTGATTTAGAAGAGAATCCTAATAGAGCTTCTTATGATGTTGTAATGAATCGTAATGGTAAAGAGTATAAATTAGGTTCTATTCCTAAACTCGAAACTATTACAAATGGTATAGCGTATACAGTTCAAGGCGCAAATGGTGTGTATTATCCACGTAAATTTGCATTTACGGATGATATGGCTAAAACCTTTGCTGAATATCAAAGAGAGCTATTTAGATTCATGTATCATTACGATATTGCTTTTAATCCTCGTAATAATATATCTACTAAAGATAGAGAGAACTCTGAACGTAACATTGATATTATCTTTGATCAGTTTAGAAAAGACCGCTTTAAGAAGCTAATGGATACACTTAAAGAACTTGTGTATTCTAATCTTACATCTAAGCAGATTAAAGATATTATGAATAGTCAGACAATGATCGGAGTTGTTGATTCTGAATATACAGGTGATACTGACGGTGAAATCTCTATTGATAATGTAGCTCTTTCATTTAATCAAATATATCAAATTTGTACTGATTTATTCCCTACTTCTAGGATTAATCATTCAAATATGGATAGTATTATGAATGCTACGGCTATTACGAAACATTTCAATGACGCTGTTAATCGTCATGAAATGATCTTCCGTAATAATCAAGCTATTCGTAATGATATTCGTTTTACAGGCTCTAATACTTTTAGAATAAGTCATATTAGTGCTGGTAAAATACTAATTAATGATGAAGCTCGCAATGAAGATCATGAAGCTAAATATGGATTACCTATTATGCATCATCGCAATTCTTTATTAGATTCTATTAAACCTACTAAAGATGTTCTTGATTCTAAAGGTAAACCTAGAGTTCAAATACTAGCTATTGATGAGAATGGTGTTGGTAGAGATCCTAAAACTGGTGGTATTGTTCAGAATATAGATAAGTTTGCAACGCCTCATGTAGCTGATACTTTTATTGGTAATAGACGTCATGAAGTTGTTGTTATACCTCAAACTGATTCACTTAATACTGTATTCCCTATATATCCTAATACTATTATGGGTTCTATCACTGATGAAACAGAAGAAGCTCGTATTAGTAAATTAGGTAAATATACAAAATATATTGGTGATGCTATTAAAGAAATTCTTGCTCTTAATACTGGTAATATAACCGAAGCTAGACTTGATATTTCTAATAGACTTCAAAATATTATTATATGTAATGAACGTAGTAGTGCCGTTCAAGATGATATTTATTTTCAATCTGGTAACAATGGTGATGGTAGTAAACGTTATGTAATGCTCAAAGCTGTTCTTGGTGATGGTAAAGGTAAAGAAGCTTATCATAAGTTTATTCAAACTACTATTGATGGACGTGATGCTGTTATTCATTATACTTCTAGTAATAAACTTGATGTTGCTAACTATAATGGTGCTTTAAATCATCCTAGTTATCCACATACTGTTTATTACTTAGATACTCCTGCTGATGTTCAAAAGTTTAATAATAAACTTAATAGTATAATTCCTAATCTAGTTCGTCAATTCGGTCTTAAAGATGGAATTGCTGTAGCTAAAGATTCTACTGGTAGTTCTTATACTACTGGATATACAGATCCAGTTACAGGCGAACGTTATGAAGATATATATGACTATTATATGGCAACTAATGCTAGATATTCAGATGTAGCTTCAGTTAAAGATAGATATGGAAATGTTGTAAGTAATGTTACTATTGCTGGAAATGCCCCTATTAAATTTTCTATTGCAACTAAAGCATTTGATACTAAAACTGATGTTCCTCAGCGTTTCTATGATCCCGTTGAATTGCTTAAAACAGTTCAAGATGCTGATCGTTATAAAGAAGATTGGTCTAGTATCTCTAAACTTGCTAATATACTTGAATATGAAGCTGGTATTAATCCAGTTTATATTAAGCATAATGTAAGTGAAGCTAAGATTAATATTGAAAGCGAAGGTTATACTGATCCTGTTAAGATTGCTGATGATGGTTTTTATCGTAATCAATTCAGGATTGATATTAATTACAATTATGATCATGCTAATCGTAAGGAACATCAAGGTTATTTAACTCGTACTTTAGCTCATGAGATGATTCATACTTATATTATGAAATTCTTTAATGCTACTCATCGAGATATTAATAACCCTGAATTACTTGCTAAACGTGAAGCTCTTATTGATTATAATAATAAAGAATGGCAAGAGTGGTTTGCTGATTTTAATCAAGCTGTTATAAATACTCGTGCTGAACTTGCAGGTAAAACTGATTTAAATGATCGTGAGAGATTCTTAAAGGATATACTTAGTGATAAAGGTATTGCTAATAGATTTATTGAAATTGTTAGTCAAGAAATCTCTAGTATATCTGAATCTATTGATACTAAACTTAAAGATCGTGCTAAAGGTACTAAGAATGTTATCAATGGTAAAGATGCTATCTCTGAAATTGTTACTTATGCTTTAACCGATCCTCGTATCTTTAGACTTCTTAATGAACTTCATTCTACTACTAAACGTGTTGAAGGTTCTGAGAATCTTGAAACTCCTACATTTTGGGAGAAGTTTAAACGAGTTCTTCTTAATATATTTGAGAAGATTTTTGGTTTCAAAGATACTGAAGTTAAAACTGATTCTCTTATGGAACGTTTTAATGATGTTCTTAATAGACTCTATAATAAAGACTTTAGAGATATGGAACCTGATGGTATTACTTATGGTATTCGGATGAACTCTCCAGTCCCCGGTAGAGAAGGAGCTGTGGTAGGGAGCGGAACGTCTGCTGCATCTACTGTTGAATCTACGACTACAGAAGTTCAAAATGCTGTTAATACAGTTGCAAATGGTGATGCAAACGCTACTGCTGAATCTCCTACGCAAACTACTCCTCGTCGTAGGGCTAGACTTGGTACTAGTTCCGATAGTAATATCAAAGCTGCACAAGTTCTCGAAGCTGTAAAATATTTACATGATTCGGTTGATAGCTTGAATAAAAATAGTAACTTAGATGAAACTAATAAACGTATTTGTTAAACGTATAAAACTTCTACTATGGGTTTAGATTGTAATATTATCCCTCAGATTAAAATTGGTGATAGCTATACTGATAGTAAGTGTTTTCAAGATCTATGGGATAGGGCAAAGAAGCTCTATCCTAATGATCCTGTTAAAGCACGTGCTGTTGCTAAAGCTGATTACGATGCTCTTAAATCTGCTTCGTTTACATCCGAGTATGGGGACTGGGTTTTGCTTCGTGCCGTCCAAAATGCAGGACTGACAGACGCTCAATTTGCCACTTTTCAGAGCGTTTACGGCAATAATATAGAACGCTTGACCAAAAGTATTACCGTACCATTAAACGAGCAAGGAGAGCCGGAAATAAGGTCATTTCATAAACATACACCTGCTAAGAAAGCACAAGTTCTGTATGATAATGGTTATCCTTTTATTGCTGATAGTGAGCAAATGTATTTAAATCGTATCTTTGCTGCTATTGCTTTTAGACTTGAACCTCAATTCAAGAATCTTACTTATAAAGATTTTAAGAATGGTGTTACAATTCGTTCTTTAATTGCTACTGTATTGCGTCAATATGCTCAAAATGATAATCCTGACGTTGGTTATTTAGGATTTGCAGCTCAATACAATAATCGTCTTGATGAACTTGAAGCTGCTGGAGCAACTGATGAAGCTATAGATAATGATGCTCTTCTTACTAGTTATGAAAGTAAGATGAATAATCTTCTCAAACTTGCAGATCAACTTGATAATCTTGATGATCAAGGTATTTGGCAGAGTTTCATTAATTATTATAAAGCTGAATTTATGGCTGATATTAATGACTTCGATGTTGAAGACCACATGACTATGGGAGAGATTAATGGTGTTTCTATGACTGATGAGCAAAATATCAATAAGTCTTGGAATAGTTCTCTTCAATTTAAAGTTGATCGTAAGAATACTGCTTCTTCTCGATTCAAACGTATGCTTACAGAAATGATTTATAATAATCAAAGTAATCTGTTTGCTACACTTGAAGATTCTCAATTTAATGGTACTGCTTCGTATTATAATAAATATGGTTTAGCAATGCCATTCGATATTAACGTTCTTTGGAACTCTTTGATTGATGCTACTCGTTACGCAGCTAATAAAGAAGAGCTTATAAATAGTCTTAAAGTTACTTCTGAATCTGTTTATAATGGTCAGCTTCAACCTATTATTGATCAAATTGAGATTTTTCCGAATGATGATGTTAGTACTATTGAACGTAAAGAAATATTCTACAATATGTACATAGCATCTGTTGATATGGCTACGACTGTTGTTACTCAAAGTGAGACTATGAGTTACAATATGTCAGAAAGTGATTATAGTCTTGCTTATTCTGTTAAAGAGAGTAATCGTCAGTCATTTGCTACTACTAATATCTACAATCAATATCGTAGTATTCTTAGTAATAAGTTTCAATATGTTGGTAGTCGTGCTGCTGTTCAATATGATATTAATGCTATATATAAAACCGGTAAATCTATTACTGATAAAGTAAATACTTTACTGTATAAATCTAACAATGTTGGTATCAATTGGTCTCCTAATACTATATTTAATTATTTATCTATTAAATTTAGTATTCCTTTTGATATAATTAAAGCTTTATATCATGACGGAAATGATGATAGTAAAGTTAATAAACTTGTATATCAAAAAATTGAGACTGAACTTGTCAATATTGATGGTGTATTCGATAAGATTCTTAATCAAATTAAAGCTAATGTTACTGATAAGCAAAGTGAAAAAGCTAAAGATCATCAATCACGTAGAATCAAAAGATTGTTTTATGAAGGCTTCAAAGCAGGAGATGAAATTGATTCTGTTGTGGATGATATGCGTGGTCGTATTAATATTCTTGCAACTGTAGGTGGTTGTGATCCGGCTATTAAAGTTGATTTGTCTTACATTAATGTTCAAGGTGAACAAGAATATACTCCTGAGTTCTATAATCATATTACGTCAATGCTTCAAGGTATTGTTAATCGTATTGGTGAAGTTAATGTAGAACTCATGAAATATCGTTTCAATGATTTCTTAAAATCTAAAGGTACTAAATATCATCCTCTTATTTGGAATCTTGGTAATGGTATGGGTGGTGATGGTAAAGGTTTCTTTAATTTTAGAAAAGATGAAAATGGTAATGCTATACTTGACGAAAATGGTTATCGTATTCTTGATGCTGTAAATCCTGTTAATGTTGAAGCTGTTAAAGCTTTTCAATATGCTCGATTTAATGGTATGTCTAATCGTGATCGAGGTATTGGAACTCCTTATGTTGATATGCATGATTACATTTGGACACGTGATGTTATTCTTCGTCAATTCCAAGGACGTTATTCATTACCTTCTGCTGATGCTTCTCGTATATATGAGTTTGTAACCGGAAATACTCTTACTGAACCTAATGCCATTAAGAGAAGTCTTCCATTTAAACTTATAGATACTGATGGTACTTTTGTTAATTACCGAATAGCTCGTACTAATGATCTTGAATCTAATTATTTATTTCAGCGTGTGAAAGATACTTTCCGTACTGAAATGGAAATAATGCTTGAAGCTAGACGTCTGCTATTTGATTATGATGCTAATACTCAAACTCTTTCTATTAAGAAAGAATTTCTTATACCTGAAGATGATGTTCGTCAAGAATTTAATTCTTTAGATTCAGATGAACGTGGTAGAATGATTAGTGATCATAATGGTGATACAGAAGCTGCCTTTAGAGATTTCTATGAAAGTCGTGCTTTTGATAAAGATATATTTGAAGGTCTTCAAGCTCCTATATTTTGGGATGGTAAAGCTCTTCTTAAAAACGGTAAGCCTACAGGTAATATCTTTAAATTTGGTAATCTTAATTTTAGATATACTGATGCTAACGGTAATACTACTGTAAGAAGCATTATAGATTATATTGAAGATGCTTTTAATGAGCTTCATCCTAATGCCGCAAGTTCATTCGGTAAATTTGAACCGTTCATGATTTGTGGTGAAGATTTCAATACTGCTTACGGCGATGTTATTGATAACGCTTATATGCGAATGTTTGTTGATAGAATCAATAGTCATCTTCAAGATGCTTTTGATTATCTAGCTCCTGTTAGAGATAATATTCAATCGACTCTTACATATAAGAATCAACTTAAAGCTCTTAATGAAACGCTTCCTGAAGATTATAAAAATGATCGTTATTGGGGTTATGTTGTTTCTAATCTTCTTTGTAATCATTACGTAGCTGATATAGCTGTTCAAGAGATATTCACTGGTTATACTTTTGAATTTAAGAATGCTCTTGATTGGGCTAAGCGTGCATCTCAAGGTGTAAGACCGGGTTCTACTACTCGTTCTAATACTACATATACACAGATTGTTGTATCTGATGTTAATCTTAAAGACAATATGTTACAGAAGATGCTTGAACCATTTGCAAATGATAAAGCAACTTCTGATGAACTTAATAGACGCTTTGGTTCTGAGACTATTATAACTGCCAATGCTTTCAATGTTATTACACAAGATGAGTGTATTAGACGTTTCAAATCTATGGGTGATTATGATAGTTTCACTTTACCTTCCGGTAGAACTTTAGCTGATATTGTTGCTGATGAGGATACACCAATTAGTCCTAGTGATTATGCACGTATTGTTGAGCAATTAAAATATTATTTCTACAAACGTGGTAAGTCTACACTTAATAATAGATTTAATACTGATATTGTATTTTCGCATCAAGATAAGAATAGTACTCTTGTTATATTTAAACGTATGTATAAAGGTACTAGTTATGAAACTCTTTATGATTGGATGAAACAAGAAGGTATTGATTCTATTAACTTTGAATCTGGTCATAAAGTTGGTGGTATACCTAAAGTTCAACTCTTTGATATATCTAGAGATATTGCAGTTGATTCTAAAGGTTTCCCTATTTTAGATGCAAATGGTAAATACACTTATACTAATGGTACAAAAGCTACTCTTAATATTCAGTATAATGAAGCTACCAAACGTCTTGAATTAAAAGGTTATCCTAAAGGTGTTGAAGATTTTAAACACACTCTTAGTCATAGTAACCTCTATATTCAACAACAAGTTCCTTCACATCTTATGGATGAAGAGAATAAGATTGGTACTCAGCTTCAAAAGCGTATTCTTGATAACCTTGTGTTTAATGGAGATTATACTATAGGTAGTACTGTTCGTAAAGGTAAAACTGGAGATTATTCTTATGATGGTTCAGGAGCTTTTGAGTATTATCAGATGTTACTTTCTGCTAACGCAAATGATGAAATGTATCGTTTGTTGGCTGATTGGGGTGCTATTACTAATGACGGTAATATTAAATATACTTCAATTGAAATTGACGGTGGTCTCAGAAATGTTATCGGTGTTGATCTTGATTTAGTTCTTGCAGATCTTCGTAGATATTTTAATGAAACTGAAATTGATAGAAATTTTATAAAAGCTACTATAGTTGTTAATGGTAAACCTTTTATACCTTTTTATCATCCTACGATTAAGAGTCGTATTGAATCAGTTTTGTTAGCTCGTATTACTCGTCGTGTTACTAATCTTAAACTTAAAGGTGCTCACGTTACTATTCAACCTGATACTTTCTTACAACCCGCTGCTGTTACGTTGGACAAAAAGGGGATTGTTGAAGGAACTCAAGCTAATGTTCAACGTATGTATCTTGAAGGTCAAATTAAGTTCTCTGATGATTATTGGCAATCTCGGGCTGAACTTAATGAAGATGGTACGATTAAAAGAGATGCTAATGGTACGCCTATAATTAAGAAAAATGCTGACTTTAAACTTCAAAGTGAGTATTGGGAAACTAAAGCTAATGGTACTAAAGTCTTTCATCCTGCTGAAATTATACTTAATAATTGGGATTCTCGATTTAAATTAGATGCTAATGGTAATCTTGATTTGAATAGTGTTCCAGAGAATCTTAGAACGATGTTTGGTATTCGTATTCCTACTGAGGGTCATCAATCTATGTTCATTGTTAAAGTTGTAGGAGTTCTGAATAATGGTGCTAGTCAAGCTATAGTTCCTGAACATCTTGTTACTCGTACTGGTTGGGACTATGATATTGATAGTATTTACTTATCTATGAAAGAATTTGACGTTATTGATGGGCAATATGTTGAATATACTAAAAATGATAGTGATACTTATAAACGTCAATCTTTGGAATACGTTTCTGATGTTTACTTTAGTAAAACTAAAGATGCACTTAAAAACGCATATTTGAAAGAAAAGATTCCATTAGTTAATGAACTTGCAGATATTAATGCTAAAATCAATGCACAAGCTAGTATTGATGATTCTGTTATAAGACGTTTGAAGCAAGAATATAAAAATCTACAGCAACAACGCTTCTATTCAAAGAATGTATCTGAGCGTAATGCGCTTGCTAAAGCTATGGAATTAAAGTCTGCCGAGATTGAAGCTTATAATGCTGCAAATATGAATCCGGCTATATCTGATGCAGAACTTAAAGCATTATATGATACTAAAGCTAGTATTTACTCTAAACTTAAAAAAGCTAAGAGTGATTATGATGCTAAATACAAGAAATTCATTAAAGAAACTGTTACTCCAAAATGGAATAGTCTTAATGAATATCGTCGTATGCCTAGAGCTGCTAAAGATAATGCTATAATTGATACTTGGATTGGTATTCACTCTGATATTAAGAATACTCTTAATAAAGAGAAACCCAATGAGTTTGATCATAGTAAAGCTGCTGCTGCTTATATAAATAGAATTGCTGGTTATGATAACTCTATGATGAATCAGCATTTTCTTATTGATCAGATTAAGATTCGTAATATTAATAATAATATTGCAGTTCTTAAAGGTCAATCCATTGCAGCGGATAATGCTCTATCTATAATGGGATTTACACAGACTATGTTGTCTGATGAATTTGCTATTCCTATTAGACTTAATTTCAGTGATATTAAAGGTTATAATGAAGATATTCCTAATAAAGCTGAATGGGCTAGAAAGCAGATTCTTAAATGCTTTAAAGATGAAAGATTATCTAATGGTGAACATAGTGTTCAAGTAGATGTAGCTTCTAATAGCGTTACAGTTTGGTGTCGTTCTCTTTATAATAATGATTATGGTACTTGGACTGATATAAATGGTGAGTCTATATCTACACAGCGTTCTGAATTAACATCTCATATTCTTGACGCTGTTAAAGATAATCTTTGGTTTAATATGAATACATATACTATTGGTAATACCGCTTTACTTGCTTCATTCCCTATAAGTTGGAATGCTAATCTTAATACTGGCAATGCTAAAGTTGAAGGTACTAATAGATATATCTATTCTGCTCTTATTGAATCTCAGCAAATCATTACTGATTTTGTTACGAATATTTCAATTAAGTCTATTGAAAACTCTAATAACTTTACTAATATTAGTTTCCATAATGTACGCAGTGATTATATGATTGACGCTGTTGCTACTATGAGTAAACTTCTTGCTGATAAAGGTAATAGTCTTAAAGCTTTTGCTAAGAGTTATTTTGAAACCACACAAGATAATGTAGGTCTTAAAGATGTTATTACTAAACTTAGTAAATATCTTGCACAAGAAGATCTTAGTAATATGGCGATTGCGAAAGCTCACGAACATGGTCATACAATAAACATGAAACAAATTCATGCTATGGCTAGATTTATTGAAGCTCTTGCAAATGAAGTTGGTGTTACTGCATACGAAGTAGATAGTGAGATTCAGAATAAAGCTAAAACTATTACTGAACTTGATTCTCTATTTAAAGAAGGTCAAAACTATAAACATACAGTTGAAAATTTTGAAGCTTATGCTAATTATCTTAATCGACAACTTGAAGTTTTAGATTACTATATGTACGTTGATAAAGCTGTAAATGCTATGAAACGTGCACAAGGATGTCTTATTACTGAAAAGAAAGGTGCTGGTCCTAAAACTTCTGAAAGTAATAAACTCTTTGAATCTATTGCAATGCTTGAGCATAATGTTAATACTCTTATTCAGAATGCTAAAGATGCAGGTATTCCTGAAAGTATGCGCAATGAATTACTCTATAAATACTATAGTGTAAATGCAATTACTGATAAAGGTGAAGTCATTGATAATTGGTTGCTTAAAGCTAATGATTATTTTCTTGAAAATAAGGATTCTGATGGTAAAGTAATTCAGCTTGATAAACCTAAATCCCCTTTTAGAATTGGTGATAAATCAATGATTGAAGCTATATTTCCGTCAGTTGTTAATACTAATTGGGAAATTGAAGATAGTGCTTATCCTATTCTTCAACAACAATTGTATTCTACTAATGAAATCTCTGTTAATATGTTTCATGATCTCTTTATTAGTGAGAATCCTGTTTTTAAAGATAAGATTAATTATTGTATGGCTAAGCTTAAACAGATTAATAATCCTGAACTTAGAGAAGCTCTGGTTAATTATGCTATTATTGATAAAGTTAGACAAATGCCTTTCTTTAATGATGACAGTAAAAGTCCGGAAACACTTCTTGCTGAACGTGCTAAGTTATTAGGATGTGTTAATATTGTTAAAGACGAACAAACTAATGAATTTAAATTTAAAGGTGCTGTTGATTTAGCTCTTACTAATGTCAATCTTAAAAATTGGTACAATGAACTTGAAAGTAGAAATTATACTCATGATGAAAAAATAGCTATGTTTAAAGAATTACCTGTTGGTATTCAACTAGCTATGGTTAAGAATACACTTACTGATGGTAGATATGTTGCTGTAAATGGTCAATATGTTACTAAAGGTAATCTTAGACTTAATCCTAATCATATTCTTTCATTACTTTCTTCTAATACTATGGAGAGTACAATTGTAAGAACTGGATATATTTCTATTTCAACTAAAGAAAGTGATGATGTTGATTTTACTAGAGATACATTCTTTCAGCTTATTAATAGTCCTGATGAGTATTGTCGTATTCTTGGTGAGAACTTAGTTAAATACGCATTTTGGGTTAATAAACTTGATTTTGGTCGTAATCTTTCTAAGTATATTCCTATTGACCTTTATGGTAAGTTCAAAACTAAAGATGGTAATTATGTAAGTGCTTATAAGACTTCATGGGGAGATCAATTTGATTCTCTTAGTTTTGAATCTATCGACGGTACTAGTGATAGAGATATTAGATTAGCTATGAGAGAACAAGGTATTACTGATGGTGGTAGTAACTTCCGTTCAGAAAATGCTGCTCTTTATAACTATGCTGAAGCTCTTTATGCTAGTCAAGCGAATGAAGATAATATTCTTCTTAGAACTAACGAAGAACTTGATGTTTTCATTGAAGCTTTTGTTCGTGCTAATTCAGAGAATACTCGTATCGTTAAATATATGAAACCTGAATATGTTTATGATACTAATGGTAAAAAGAGTAAAGTTAAAGATCAAACTCCAACTTTTACTAAGATTACTAAGAGTAATTTCTCTAGAGCTGTATTTGATCTTAAAGGTGCAGTAGCTAATGAATGGCATAAAGATGTTGATCTTGAAACTCGTAAGTATATAGAAGATGCTCTTAATAGTGTTATTAAAAATGCTATTGGTGTTAAGCATAATGATATTTGGAACATCGTTGGTCAAATGATTTTTGAACCTACTAGATATGTAAATAATTCTAGTTATGCTGATGATATATATCTTAAGACTCGTGAAAAGGTAATTGATAAAGAACTTACTGGTCTTAAAAAGACTTACAAAGCTCAATTACCTGAGGGTATGCTTTATAAACGTTTTGATATTAATGATTGTACGTTCTATTATCCTATTAATAAAACGTTTAAATCTGAATATCTTACTACAGCTAATGATTATTATAAATATAATATTGAAGCTCAAGAAATATACGAGAAACTTGCTACTATTTTGAGTAAGTTCTATCGTAGATTTAATTCATCTGTTACTAATGTAGAAACTCATAACAGTCTTACATCAGCTATAGACGCTGCTACAAGTAACGCTGATTATACAATTTATATTGGTAATGAATCTGATACATATAGAGGTCTTATTGATACTTCTGCTATTACTACTATCCCATTGCAGGCTGCTATCAATAATACTTTCGATACCGATACACTGCCCTCAGAAATCCAAAATTTGGCACTTGTCGGCAACGGAGAGACGCTTTCTCAATTGAAACGATTAACAATACAAGGACAACTTTTTAAGGGCTTAGACAGGCTTATTCAAAGGCTAAATCCGACTAATGTTAGTGCAATTCAAGCTGATGGTATCAATGATATTATAGTTGATTACATTGGTATTAAAAAAGATCTTAATACTACTGTTCACACTATTAATAACTCAACTCCTAAGTTCTCTAAAGTCTTAGATACAGAGTTCATAGCTGATGATAATACTGGAATTAGTATGTCAAACCTTGAATTTATTAATACTCTTTATGAAGTTGAAAAGACTGCTATCGGTAATACTAAACTTCTTAGAGATGAAATGAATCTCATGGGTGAACTCAATACTAATCTTGATAAGCTTGATGCTAAAGCTCAAAGTGAAATTGCTAGACTTGGTAGAGATATGAATAGTCTTCCTAATTATGTTGAAACATTCAAGTATAATGCTAATATACTAGAGAATGTTAAAGATATGATTAAAGCTATTCAAATGCCAATGGATACTGATACTATATTTAAGCTTTGGACTAAAAGTACTGTTGCTGATCGTAAACAATGGGTTACTAATCTGAATAAACTCAGTAGTATTATAAAGTCTCAAGCTTATATTGAAGATCTAAATCCTATTGACGAAGCTAGTTTTGAAAATGCTTCTCAAAATACTAAAGATAGTGTTGCAGAATTTAATGAAGCTCTTCTTAATCTTAAAGGTTTATATGCTGAGATTATGCCTCTTAAACGTAAAGTTGTTGATGCTTCTAAGATTTACTTTGGTTTCTTAATCAATCAAAGAAGTCATAATCCTGCTTTCAATACTAAGTTTAAGTATATTCAAGATAAGCTTGTTGAAAACGGTTTTAATGCTGATGAAATTGGCGTTTATACTATAAATGAAAGAGATATTCAAGAGAATATTCGTCGTATGCTCGGTGATAATCTTGATTTATCTACTGTTATTAAATGGTTAGATTCTGCTGCTCAAAGTGGTATTCCAATCATTGATACGGTTCTTTCTCAATATGAGTTCCATACTCTTAATGCTACTGAATTTGCTTTCAATAATAATAAGCGTACATTCGCATTATTTAAGAAGTATGATAGATTCTATAAAGAGAAATCTAATGGTAAACCTGATATGACTTTCTCTCAATCTCGTTCTAATGACTTTAGAGCTAGATTTATTAATGAAGCTAATTGTCAACTTGCTACACCATTTGATATGACTAAAGCTAACTATGATTATCAAATTGGTAAAGCTCGTGAATACGATGATTATATTAAGAGAAGATCTGAGTTAGAACCTTTGTTAGAATCTGATGATTTTGCTACAGTTAAGAAAGCTCAAGATTCTCTTGCTAAACTTGAGGAAGAACATAAGAAAAGAGTTCGTGCTGTAGGTAAAACTATATATTCTACTATGAATGTTTCAATGCCTGCCAAAATTGTTAAAGGTAGACTTGAACTTGATCTTGAAGATGTATATAGTAATCCTAAGAAGTATTTTCCTAATCTTAGTGCCGAAGAAGCATATTATTATACTAAACTAATTGAACGTGTCTATAAATCTAAGATTCGTAAAAAATTTGCTGAAGCTAATAATATTAAACTTAGTGTTAGAGGTCAAACTACTAATCGAGTTCTTCTTCAAGTTCAAACTGCGAAAGCTGATTATAGAGACGCTAAGTTTAGTAAACTTACTCATTCTGATATTGATATGATGGTTGAAATGCAAGAGATGTTTGCAGAACTTAATGATGTTGCAATGCCTAACACTGTTAGATCTGCTAGTTTCTTCCCGACTTTCATATCTGCTAATCATATAAATGCTCTTAAACAACTTGTTGGCTATCATAAGTTGCAAGAGGATGATTATAAAAATACACTTAGTGGAGAAACTCAATACTATCTTAAAGCTACTGCACTTAATCGTCCAGAAGTTATAGGTCGTATTAAGTATGATCTCTACGCTATTACAAATAAAGAAGCTTATGATGCTCTAATTGAAAAAGCTAATAAAATAGCTAAACATAGAGGTTATTATAAACCTATTACTTCTATTGCAGATATTATTGAATATAATAAAGAGTTATCTGATAAACAATTAGGTGATGTTAGAGATCGTATGAACTTTGACCCTATGAATGTTACTCTTAATTATATTAATCAGCTTAAACGTATTAAAGTTAATCGTGACTTTGAGCCTGAACTTAATCTTCTGCAAACTATTCTTGCTATGCCTGAGTTCCAAGCTCGTGAATATGGTGTTAAGAGTAAGAATGTTATTAATAAGATTCTATCTCTTTATACTCATAAAACTGAAGTTGTTTCTCGTAAAGGTAAAGAAACAGAAGCATTTGATAGATTTAAAAAATTCTATGATGCTTTTGAAGGTAAGAATCGTATTAATACATTAACTGATAAACTTCTTAATATACTTCATACAGTTAATAGTAAATCTCTTATGTGGATGAACTTAACTGCTGCTTTAAAGAATATTGGTACAGGTCATATCAATATTGTAAGCGAAGCAACTGGTGGTGAATTTACTACTAAAGCTACACTTCTTAAAGCTCATAAAATGTATATTAAAGCTCTTCCATCATTATGGGCATCACTTGGTGAATATACTTGTAATAATCTTGATGCAGCTTTAATGAAGTTAGCTGGTAATATTTTTGAAAATCATATTGAAGCTGGAGTAGATACTAAGACTAATATTGTTTCTCTTGGTATATCTAAATGGGATAATGTGATGTTTGCTCCTAATACTATTGGTGAGCATTATTTGCAATTCGCTACTTTCTTGTCAGCTATGCAAACTCATCGCATTGTTGCAGGTACTATTATGAATTATGATCAATTCGTATTCTCACTTAGAGAACGTCTCTTTAGAGATATGGTTGATGATGAAACTTATACTAAGTATAACGCATATAAAGATAAACAAGAATCTGTTAAAGGTAATAACGTTGAATTTATAGATTATCTTTCTCGATTTATTGCTTATCGTGCTAATAACTTTACTAACGAATGGAAATCTAATTACGCTAAGGCTTATAAAGAAGGTCTTAAGAATGCTAGAGTTGAGTTTGAAAAGAATCAAGTTATATATGATGCTTTTGAACTTAAAGATGGTATCGCTTCAATTAAAGCTGGAAGTAATATAACTCTTGAAGATTTTGCTAAGTTCTTAGGTAAAGTTAAAAGTGTTAATCATAGCTTACATGGTATTTATAATACTTTCGATAAATCTATGCTATCTGGTAAGATGTGGGGAGAGGTAATACTTCAATTCCGTAAATGGCTTCGTCCTAACTTCATTCGTTATTGGGGTAAACGTATAGGTAAAATTGTATTTGATGAACGTCTTGAATCTTATAGAAGTGGTGCTTACATGGATATGATAAATTTTCTATTATCTAATGGTAAAAGTGCTTATAGAGAAACTATTGATAAAGCCATAGAAAATGACGAAGATATTGATTTTGCTACTAAAGCTAAAGCTATATTCAATGGGTTCTGCGGTTTATTATATTGGTTCAAAGATATAAACTTTAGATATAATACTCTACCTCAAGCTCAAAAGGCTAATATAAAAAGAACCATGTTTAATTTTACAACTCTTGTTGGTTTATCTCTTGTAGCTGCTAGTCTATATGCTGCAAAAGATGATGACGATGAACTTGATGAAAATCGATTCTTTGCTCTTGCTTGTTATACTATTTATGGTGTTCAAACTGAACTTTATGAAACTTCACCTTGGGGTCTTTATTCATTCTATAAACGTACTATGGAGGCACCTATACCTTTTGAAACAAGTATGTCTAATGTTCTTAATCTTGCTTATTGGACACTTATTGCTCCAATGATTGTAGATGATGAAGAAATGCTTTATGATAGAGGTACATATAAAGATGAAGATAAACGTTGGATTGCATTTAAGAAAACTATTCCGTTATTCAATCAATACAACAAGATGTTCTATTTACCAAAGAACAATACATACTATATGCAACAGAACCCAATATTACAGATGATAGTTGAACTAAATAAGTAAGGACTTCTGTTGGACTTAAAAAAAATGAGAGAGGGCTTTCAGATAATACTGTCAGTCCTCTCTTCTTGTATCTATACTACTCATGTTCCTGCTCGTGTCATTGCGAACGCTCCGCCCCGTTCCACATCTATCCCTCTACCGGGGTCTGCAATGCTCCACAATGCCATTTTTGCCACCTGCGGGCTTCATATATTGATTATCTATTGGCAGACGATAATTAGTTCATATCACAAAAGAAAGTGTCTCTATGAGCCTCTATTAAAGTCGTTTTAACCATACGGCTATGATGATTTGTACTAACGTTAATACGACTAGCATTAGAAACGCTAAGAGTAGCTTTCCAAACCCCAGTAGGGAACATGGTGTGGTCAGGAGCGGAACTAAGCATAGCACTTATAACAGCACTATGCTTAGAAGTATTAATAGTATTCCTCACTTTCACCACATTCACTCAGTCCACCAAAGCTAACTTTATTCACATTAACAATGAAAGGTAGAATCTTCTTAATTTGAGTAGAAGTAACAACAAAACTATTGTTAGTACCCGGATGCCTCATAACATACTTAATACTACCAATATAAAGATTAGGAGATAGACGCTTATACTTTTGCTTTTCAGTAGCGGTCATAGTAGCGAATCTATACACCTTATGCAAAACAGACCAATTACCAGTAAATTCTTGAATAAGAGTTCCATTTGCATCACGAGTAATCACATTCCCATCAACTTCAATATAACACGTATGTGTTTTAGTTTCTTCCATTATGCAGCTCTTAGTGCCGTTAAGGCAAGATCATAAGCCTTTTGATTTAGCTTATAAGCACCTTTTTTAGTAAGAGCTTCAAAGCGATCTTCAGAAGACTTATAATCAACAACATTATTCAGATAACAACTCACACCATTATAAAGCCAAAGCACAGTACCACGATGTAACTCTTGACCAACACCGTTCTCAATAGTATCAAGAACAGCTTTGACTTTATTTTGAGTTTTAGCAGAAATAATATCTTTATCAGCAGCAAAGATATTAGTTCTAAGTTTCATGTGTTCTTGTTGTTCATCATTAAGAAACAGATTATACACAAAGCCAGTCATATTATTAGATTTAATATTAATGGCTTTAAGAGCTTGCATAGATTCTTGCATAGCTTCATGATAGATATGCGTAGCACGAATACTATTCACAGCACTCATAATAGCGTTGTGAACATTCTTTGTATGTTTAAAAGAAAACTGTTGTGTTGCATTTTTAATAGCTTGATTAAGCATATTATTACAAATAACACGAATATTTGTAACAGCACACGTGATTAATCCAGAACCATCATGACTATTGGTAAATAAAAGATACTTATCAATAAGATCTTTATTATCAATAGTGATAGCATCAGGGAATTTTGCAGTTACAAGCATACTTGCGCCATTCTTATAACAACCAGCAGTTTCAATACGAATACTCTTATCGTAATCACATATTTGATTAATAAAATCAAGAGCTACAGAGTTCTGTACAACTTCGTACTTAGAACCAACAGCACCAAATACATGATTTGTATCTTCTCTATAAGTAGCAAAACTGTTAGGAACTTTATATAACAGAAAGCTACCCGGATTAGCAGGATCTTCAAGACGAACACGAGTCTCTTTAATACCTACTTTATAATCAAGATTTGCTTCTTTAATAGCATCCTCTATACTCAAATCATTAATAGGTTTACCCATTTCATTAAATACGAGAGGACGTCTTTGATAATTTACAAAAGGCATAATATACTTTGTTTCAATAGAAGTTTATTTCTTAATTGTAACAATATCCTTTTCTTGAAGCGTCCAAGCATCAAGACCTTCAGGAGATTGATTCAATGTTTCTTTAAGATTAGTACTATTAACATAGAATTTGAAATCACCTTCTTCAAAAGCAATCCCATGTTCAGCAAGAATAGCTTTAATCTTATTAGCTTTATCAAGATTTAAACCTTTATCAAGTTTAACATCAATAAAACCTTTAATTGCATCAATATTTGCAGGTACTGTATCAACAGATGGATTTTCAAAGTATTGATACATTTGATTGAGGAAGCTATTAAACATTTCCGTATCTGTAACAACTTCCTGACCTTTACGAACATTAATAGTGATATTTGGATATTTAAGAGACATACTACCAGTAGACTCTTTAATACCAGTTTCAGCATTCTTCTTTAATACCGGTTCACCGTACTTATAAGCACATTCAGCCATAACATCTTTAAGACGTTTAATCTTTTTCTCAGTACGTTTAACACGATCATCAAGAGCTTGCTTATATTGTTTAAGTAATGCTATATCAGTGTTATAACGATCTATAACAAAAGCATAAGCATAAAGTTTCTCACCGAGTTCCTCTTCACTAATCGCAAGTTCCTCAGCACCACTTTCTCCTATATCTCCACCATTCTCGGCAGCATATTCTAATATCCTATCAATATTAGCTTGTATTTCAAACAGATTCATCGAAATTTAATTCAGTTTGGTAATGACTATAATCTTCAATCTCTTTAAAACGAACAACAGTATCCTTAACATATAACTCATTAACAGGATAAATCTTATATACTTGCCCAAGAGCTTCATAAACTAAAAGTTCAGTTTTAGACAAACGTTTGTTATAAGATAAAGGATAATTGAAATTAGTTATATGAAACACAATGTTAGGTTCACCAAAATGTTTAATATATGTATTAAGTTCTATAAATGCAGGTAATTTAGTCACTTGTACTTTCACTTTCTCCACCATGATCTGAATCAGTAATAGCTTTTTGAGAAGTTCTAATTACATCAAGATGATCTTTACATTGTTGCATAGTAATGTGCATATTCGGATGTGCTTTACCATACTTATCATAAAGACGCTTATCAATGATGTTATCCCACTCTTTATTAAAGCCAGTATAATACATTTCACTCTTAACACCTAAGAACAAATACTCACGTGCATTTTGAGCAGGTAAATCAAGTTCATCTTTAGCTTCATTATAAAAGATCTCATCCATAATACAGCATCTGATATAATGATATGCTCGCTTATTTGCAATATTAGTATCATTTTGATACAAGCAAAAAGCAATATCTTCAAGATCATAAAGATGTTGAATCTTATCTTCATTCTTTTCAATGGCTTCAACATCTTTAAGAAATCTCTTAAAACAAGCGTTAAAAGTCGAATCTTCAATCCAATGAGGAAGACAAAAAGAAATACCATCAAATCTACCTTCATTAGAATAATCACACCAGCGAGTAGATTCAACTGCATCTGATTGAACACGTTCACGTACAAGTTCATCAACAACACTTCTAAGAGTAGTTATATATGCACTCATACGAGCGAAAGGATGATCAAATTTCGGAACAAACCATGCAACACCATGAGCTTCCCAAATCTCATCACCTTCCATAGTAGAAGTTTGAATAAGAGCTTTAGCTAATTCAGGACTTTCATTATATACAACACGAAGATTAGTGTAGATATAATAGAAATGAGAATCAGGTCTTGCATCTTTAATATCAGAAACAAAACGAGAAAAAGCAGAATGCCTAATGTTTATCATTTCAATACTCATCATATCATGATAACCACAAACATAAATAGGACAATGCTCAAGAATCGAAGTATGACCTTTATTAATAAGCATCAGAAGAAACTTAACGTAACTTCCGGGTGCAGTCTTACCTTCAGATTTATAACAAAGACGACCAGCAAATTCAGCTAATTGTAAGCCACCTTTAAGATTATGAGCTGTATGAATAACACTAACAGGTCTAACAAATTTCATCACATATCAAGTTTAGTTTGTCCACCATCTTTTTGAACTCTATACCAATAATCAATATGATCTTCAATTGTACGACGTAATATCCCTCTACATTCATCATTATTACCACCAACACCTAAAAGAGTTTTACAAGTACCGTCAACAACTTTAGAATAATTCATAACAGCATCAATAATACTTTCATTATCGATAGGCAAACAAGTATTAATTGAATCAGTCTTAACAGTACATCTACCACCAAGACGATGAATCTCATCTACAAGATACCAAACAGCTTTATTAAGATCTTCAATTTGTTTATCAATAAGCTTACGATCTTTGTCTTCTTTAAGACCAGCTCTCCATAGATATTTAATAGCATTACCTATATTAAAATTTCTATGACGAGTGATATCAATACATTCAATACCACTAGGATCAGAAGTATAATGCTTAGGATGATTTACTTGATCGTTTTTATTTTTAGATGCCATATTGATCAATAAAGCGATTTATTTTAAACACTACGAGCTTATCAATATCGTCTTCTTTAATATTATATTTACACATGATACGCTCAATAACAATTCTAACATCAGCAATTTCTTCCATAAGACTTTTAAGATGTTTATTATTATGACATCTATTAATCTTAGAAACAGCTTTAATAAGTTCAGATAACTCTTCAATAACTACTGTATCATGAGGATCAATTGCACAAGCTTTATTAAACATAGCAATTCTCTCATTCCATAATACAGTACCTTTAACAGTATCTATAATAGCACTTACATTTTCAGGTGTCATATATTTTCCCATTCAGCTAGAGCATCATCACTCTTAGTTTCCCAATCATCAGCAAAAATCTCATTACCAGTAGGTGTATAATAAGTAATATCACCATTATCAAACTTACAAATTTGATTCTGATAACTAAGACTAGTAATACCAGCTTCTGTAATCTCACGCTTAACAACTTCCGGAAGACTTTGCATTTTAGGAATAATTTCTTCATTTATATCAGCAGGAACTTGTGCAAATATAAATACATCATCATCCCAATTAGCACGTCTTGCAATATAAGAACGAGTCTTAACACGTTCAATAGCTTTTCCAAAATTCATAATAACAATTTTAAATTAAACAAAATAGCCGCTAATCAATTAAGACCAGCGGCTTCAATAGCGTGCTTCACAACATAAGCTATAATTGAATAAGAAATCAACCCGTATTATTTTTTAAATACGTATTTCAACCAACTACCCCACTTATGATTAATAAGACTACCTTTAACATTCAAAGGTTTAAACTCAAGATACTTAATATTATCAATATTTTTGATAATATCATTAATGTCATAGTAAGTACAAATAGGAATACTATCTTGTATAATAGTATAAGCTTTACCATTTTTGTAATGTACAATAACATTATAAGAATCTACATTAGTCTCATTTGCTCTAGCTTCACGCTCGAAACAAAGTTCACGATAAGCCTTACCTTCAGTGAAGAGTTTAAAGAACCATTCAATGACGTACCATACATAAAAGAATATACCTAAGAGGTCATTCTGTTGTTTAGTATGAGAACGTTCATGTTGAATAAGTTTAAAATATCTATTAGGATACCTAATCATTAATGTAAGCCTAGATTTATCTTTATCTTTAAGATAAAGTCTAGCAAACATATTAATAGCAACAAACTTACCAAAAGGAAAATGTTTAGTAATAATAACTTTCATATCTTAATCCTCTGAAAAGTTATAATTTATAATAGCTTCCCAATCATCTTTAGGCATACAACCTTTATAATCAGTGACTCTAGCTTCCATAAACTCATCAAGCTTCATAGAAATAACGGTACAAATACCAAAATCCATGAGACGTTTACGTTGATTCATACAACAAAACAAATTAGCTTGATCAAGTGGAATACCAATGCTAACAAGTGCTGATATAAAATATCTACGAAACATTTCTTTAGTAACACTACTAACAGCATCCATAGCTAAGCCTTTTTATAAATATGACTTTCTGCAATAGCTTTAAGACGATTAGAAAGTTGTTCCATATTAACTTCAATCGTCTTAGCGGCTGAATGATAAGTTGTAATAGTTAATGCTCCAATAAACTCAGGAAACATCAAAATATTAAACTTAGCTTTATAAGTATTACCAGCTTCATTCTGAGCAATCCAGGCTTTAGGATTAGCATAGAAACTAAACGTATCAAGTGTTCTAACTTTAGAATTTAGATACAAAGGATTAAGTTTAGGGAAGAATGAAAGAATATGATTATTTGTAGGAGCTTCTGTAGCTGGGATAACATTATCTTTAATCCAAGCTTCAAAATCTTCAATAGTATCAAATATAAGTCTTGCAGAACATTTAGCAATAGCTAAAGAACTACCTCTAGGAACTTTATAATCTATAAGTTTCACAGCACCCTTAAATAGATTATAAGTATATCCGTTAAACATCTTAATAGCATGATCACGAGACTCAACTTCAGCACTCATGTTACTATCAACACAAATATGAAATTGAGGTTCATAAGCACTATCATAATTTTCATTATCGATTAAATAACCGATATTCCAAATCTTATAATAGCGAGCTTTTTCATTATTACCATCAAAGAACTCAATTGGAATATTATGAGCATAAATATAATACTGAATTTTCAAAAGAGTTTGATAGAATACAAACTGATTACCACTAGTAACAGGAATAAATTCGCCAGTAGCATCAAGAATGAAATTAATATTGGTATTAAGCCAATCAACTTCATCCTTAGATAAATCAGCAACAGTTCGAGGTTCTGTAACTATATATGGTTTATCAGGAGCATCTGTTCTAACAACAGACGGAATTGAAACACCATTTATTACAATAGGTTTATACTTCTCAGTTGTAATAGTAAGTGCAGATAATTCTTCTTCAGCTTTAGAAGGAGAACTATCAACAGGAATGTCTTGTTTAATTTCCTCTTCTTCTTTAAAAGGATTTATATCTTCCATTATATGCAATTAATCGTTAGATTCATAATCACGAACTCCGTAAGCATTAGCATTAAACGGAATGTTCTTATCTGTACGTTCATAAAACTTAATGGCAAGCATTTTACCGATAAATTCATTCTTATGACTAAGAATATAATCACTTGTCATAGTATTATCGGTATTGCCATTATAAATAGCTGTAGGCTTAACTTCAAATGTTTCAGCATTTAAATCATTCTTACATTTGAACTTAGCATAATTATAAACTACCTCATGACCATCAACAATTTTAGTTATACGATCAATGAGAATATCTAAACACAAACATTCAGTCTCTTCACACCTCTTAGCTTTCATCATAGTTTGTGGACGAGAACCGAATTTATATTCTGCAATCTTAGAGCGAACAACACAACCTTCATAACCAGCTGCAATACAACGATCTCTATAAGCTTCAACATCAGAATCACCTTTTATATTGATAGAACATAACGAAACTATTTTAGCACTTTTAGTAGCATCATGCTCTTCAGGTTTAAACTGAACATAAATAGCATCTGAATTTGAAGATGTAGCATTTAACCAAGCTTTATTCAAAATATCTCTACGAAGATGATAACGATCTCTATTAGAAACATCAGGAATACTAAGATCAAAATTAACAAATTGAAGATATTTATGAAGAGGATTCTTAGGATTACGTGCAGCACCACCAATAGTAGTATTCTTTTGATTTTTAATATAAAGCTCACCATCAAAAGTAATATTTCTATAATTGGGAGTACAATAAACATAAGCCATAAAAGCATCTTCAATATGTTTTACATTATAACGAAGACCTTCTTTACTACGAATAACAACCTCATAAGTAGTACCAAATAAACCGTTATCAACAGCTTCATACTTGATAGTACAACGTACCCCGTTAATCTTAGGATCAGCAAAAGCACCATTAGAATAATCAAAAATGCCAGTTTTCCACTTTTGACACTTCATAGGTTTATCAACATTGTTTGCATCAGTAGCAAATTTAGGAATAACGTTATCTAGTAGATCATGAAGTTGATTAGCACTCTCATACATATCACTAGTAACACCATACATTTCTGCCGTCTTGTATCCTCGATCGATTTTACGCTTGATTTGGCTCTTATAAGAAGTCTTTGTTGAAGCTGATACAATTACCTGTCCGACATCTGAAAGTCGCTCAAACAAGCCGTATGACACCCTCTCGTGGCTTCCGTCAGTCTCAATTCTCCAAAACACAATACGCCCCAGTGCATCACGCTTGTAAAGAGTAGTAACGTTATCATCCCCATATACGGTTGCCATCTTCATCAACGTTATGCGATAAAACAATACAATGCGTAGGATTATTATATGCAATCAGCATACAATTCCAAGAATCACGAATAGTCTTATGAGGAGCATAAGCGATAGTTTTAAAGTTCTTATGACAGAAACATTGATAACTACCAGTTAATGCTTGTTTATTGTGAAGTTTACCTTGAACAACTTCAAAGAGAGTTTCAACAATCTTAAAGTCCTCATCAGACTTAATCTTAGTTTCGCCCATAAATGCACCTTCTTTAAAAGGATTAAAACCCCAAGTATGAACGAATTGATTTAGTTTAATTTGAGCATTTTGATAAGACATCTTACTCATAGCTTCGCGAAGCTGTTTAACAGCATCAATAACAATATTATAATCAGTCTTATTCATAGGATATAAGAAGTACCTAGTACCATCACCTAAAGCTCTAAGAGGAACACCCTCACATAATAGCCGTTGTGCATCAGGACACAACTCCTCCTTTTTTACCATTTACGATCTCATTTAAATACATATTAGCAAACTTTTTCTTAACGAAGTTGTAATCTGTAATACGAACTAAATCTGTAGGATCTTTAGCACTATAACCTTTAGTCATGAACAAAGCAATAAAGCCATAATTCTTTTCATATTCGATAGCGGAAGTAAGACCAGTATTATCAGTGTCAAGCATAACATAAACTTGAATCCTAGTAGTCTTTCGTAAAACATCAACAATATCATCAGGAAGTTTAGCAGTTTCACTTGCAATCACATAAACTCCAACATCATTAATTCTTAACTCTCTCAGTATTCGTAACATTAATAGTTTATCCTTTTGAGACTTAACAATCAACTTATAATTAGTATCAGTTAAAGTCTCAAGATTTTCAAGAGGACACTTATTATTAGTAATGAAACGATTAGCAGTATGTTTATTTCTAAATGGAAAATAGAGTTTAATACAACCATCATTAACTTGATATTCATAACAAGGATCATGACGAGTATAATAATATGGATTACTAACACCATCAATCTTAAAAGATTCAACAGCTTTCACGTATTTATCTACGAGATCATTAGTAACACCAAATTGATTATAATACCTATAATCATAAAAAGTCACTTTACGATTTACAGTTGTAATAACACGAAATTCATTATTGATAATCTTATTCTGAGCTTGATATACACGATTAACATAAGGTGAATCATTAAGAACATCAGAAGCATATTCGATGATATTAGAACATATTTCAACGAAGTCTTTATTGTTAGTACAATTCTTTTTAAGAACTAGACCAACAATCTCAAATACATCACCACGATAACGATAATCAGCAAAATCACGAAATATCAGCTTATTACCATACCATTTAAAACTAACTGAAGGATTAGGATCATAACGAAGAGGATTAGAGATTTTATAATTGCGTAAACAAATACAATTATTTATCTCTGTTTCAGGAACATTAAGAAAGACAGAATAAATATGTACTTGATCAAGTGTATTCAAAATATAATCTTTATCACTTGTACTCCACATATTTACATCTTTTGTAGCATTTGCAATCCCCAGTAGGGAACAAGGTGAGGTCACGTGCGGAGCGTTAGCAGCACTATGCACAAAACCAATAGACACAAAAAAAAGAGGATAGATTGCTCTACCCTCTTCAAAAGTCTAAGTTACATCTTAATATTTACCCGGAGTACCACCGTTACCAGCATAACGATTCTTTAAAGCATTAATTGCATCAGCATTAACGCCTTGACCGGAACCGTAATCCATAGCAACGCCAGCTTCAGCGGCTGCACCAGCAGGTTTCTCGTCTTTATCAGTATCTTTAGAAAGTTCAACAGTCTCACCCGGAAGAATCTCAATTGAAGGTTTTTTGCCGTTAATAACACGTTCAATATAACCTTGACCAACAAAGCCCGGAGTACAAAGATACTTACGATCACCATAATGAGCAAGAAGCTTCATCCAAACAACGATAGGTTCGCCCTTTTCATCTAAGAATACAGGTTTACCCTCTTTACCGACATTGAATGCTTTAACAAAAAACTCACAAAATGCTTTCCATTGAGCGATACGACCATTAATATCGGCGTTCATATCAATAGGCTGAGGAAAGCCGGGTTCAACAAAGTTAGGACAACCGATATAAGCATCGAGACGGTGACGACAATTCCGGTACGCTTCCGTAATCAAAGAGGTAAACGTTTTAACATCTACAGCAGTTCCGTCAGTTTTGCGAGTAGTGACGATACGGAAAGAATCAGTATAAAACCGATTAACTTCATCACCGGGAACAGGTTCTTCTTTATAACGAAAAACAATAGTTGGTACAGGAATACCGGCATACTCATAGGTGGATGCAACACCGTTCTCATCTACTTTAGGAGTCTCGGTTTCTTTGATCTCAACAGATACAAGATGTGCTTGACACAAATTGTTGAACTCTTCACGAGGTTTAAACTTCTTGTCTTGGGTAACTACAACCTCACCAAAATTAACAACTCCGGCAGCAGCTTGACTTTTATTAACTTCACTCATTTTATAAGTAATTTAAAGAGTAAAAAAAAGAGGAACCTTAATAGTCCCTCTTTCTGTAAGATAGATTTGCTTAGCTAAGCAATGTGTTGTCACGGATATAGATTAAATATCATCCCCATTACCATCGGTTTCTTGAGAAGCAGGTGCATCTACCGGTGCATCAGCAGCAGTTTCAGCATTTGCAGTATCAGCTACAGTTTCCGGTGTATTAGCTTTTTTATCTTCTGCATCATCAGCAGCAGTTTCAGCTTCAACAGACGGATCGTAAGGACGATCGATAATCTGTGCGTTCACGCAAGCCCAGATACGTAACATAGAACCGTCAGAGTTCGGATAGTCAATACCGGTATCAACCAATTCGTAGTGAACCTCGCGGTTAGCGGTATACTTCGTATAAGGTTTACCCTCAGAATCTTTCTTATCAATTCCGTAAGCATAGCCAAGTTCAGCCAGCTTATCAGCGGTAATAGCTTGTGCATCCGGAGTATTCTGCAAGAATTGAGAGTAGCAAGCTGCGTAAGAGCAGAACAATTTACGACCAACACCTTTAGCTTTACCGACAGAAGCAAGAGTCATCATGTCATCAGTTTTCACTTTAGAAACCATGATGAAGAACTTCTTGTTCACATCGTTCTCACATTGATCAGCAGTCAAGACCATAGCTTTCATATAGTCGCCTGTTTCAATGTTAAGCATCTTAGATGCAAGACCGTTAATACACATCTTGTTGATAGAGATGTTCACCACCAACTCCGGACGAATTTCATCACTTACTTTAGTAGCTTTAGCTACAGTTTCAAAACGACCTTCATTGATACCAGCTTTCAAGAAATCAAAATTAAATTTTTCCATGACTTTAACTTTATTAATAGTTTATGTAAGATAGATGTTTGCAATATCACTACCACAAACGGTATTTATTCTTTAATAATTTGCGTTATCATCTGCTTCTACATATTGAACATCAACGTAATCATCATTAATAGATTTAACATCTTTAAGTTCAACATCACAATACATTCCGTTAAGAATATCATTAGCGCAGATACGAGCAGCGATCATAATCGCCATTTTTCTCATAAGAGAACGAGTGTGTTTATCCCAATTATCTTTACCTTTAACATCAGCACCAGTAATTGAGTTCTTACCCGATTTAAGACCAGCGTCAATAGCTTCTTGAAGAGTATAAGAAATTGTAGTTCTTTTACCTTTACGAACCAGAGTAACAGTTGTACGATAAGTCTTAACAACACGAGTAACAGGAATCATACCTTGATCAGCCATCATTTTACGAACATAATCATCATTATATTCGTCAATATCAATGTGACGTTCAGGTTTAAATTCAATAATAGGTTTACTTAGCTGAACATTAAAATATTCATATACGGGAACAAAGTCTTCGTCAATCTCAATATCAATATGATGTTTATTAAGACAACCTTCAACAACATTAATTCCCGTATAAACTTGTCTAGTACCACCACTTTCAAAACAGAATATATTCTTTAAAGAAGCGGTAACAGAAAGACCAAGAGTTTTACCAAGTTCAACCTTTTGAATAGCGTCGAGATTAAGATTACGACCATAAGCTAGGGAAGTCATAGGAGAAAGACCTAATTCCTGCCCAGTTAATAAACAAGTAACCATGTTATCAATGTTAATAACTTCAGTGACAGTTCCATCTTTAGTTACATTTTCTTTAAATCTCGCACCAAGATCAGTATTTATAAGACTTTCAGCAAAAGTTCTATATTCACCAAGAACAGCGAGATTACGAGTAATTACATCTTTATTTGCTTGTGCAACAGCTCCACTATTAGCTTTTATAACTTCACCTTTATTAGTAGCAGCATTAGCACCGTCTTTCGTAGCATCATTTGTAATAACCTCTTCACTCATTTTGTCGTTTTCTTTGTCTTTATTTTCCATTGGTAAAAGTAGATAATATTTTTGACGTGTGCAACAATAGTAAGCACTAAATCATCAAAAATTAAAATTTAACATCTTTAATGCCGTTAGTCCAGACAATATCAGTAGTAAATTTACTCTGCACATCAATGAGCTTTTCTTTCTCTTTTGACGTGCGGTAATCGTCAGAATTGAGTGCGAAATCTTGCATATAAAGCCATATTATAATAGTAGGCTTATTTATGTATGGTTGTTCCTCTTTCTTGTCGGAAATGGTCTTAAATGGGTTGCAGTATGGAGAGGTACATATAATTGTAGTAAGACCCTCAACATCAAAAACCATATTAGCAACTTCATCCATAGCAATAACAGAAACATCACCATGTTCAAGATGTTTTAAACATTCTTTTCGGATACCAATATCACCAAATACTTTAGGTTCACCTTTCTTAGCACCAGTAGTATAAGTATAAGGCTGACCATTGAAATCATAACAAATCCTAGAAGTCATACCTTTATACCAACACATACAGTAATCCAAAGTCTCAACAAAATTAGTAATAGAACGAGTCTTACTTAGAACAAGTCCTTTACCTTTAATATTCTTAATAGCAGTAGCAATAGCTTCTCTCTTATTAAGATTATTATTATATAATTCTAAACGTTTCTCAATAGCATCACTAAATGCTTTAGTACGAGTGAGTATATTGTCGGGATTCCAATACATTTCTACTTGCTTATTATAGTCATTAGAAAGATCAAGATTAGCTTTCCAACCCATAACTTCAGCAACCATATTACGTACTGTTTCACTATGTATATGCTCTACTTTATCAGTAAGATTATTTACATAATTAACGCCCATGTGACAAGCTTTAATAAGAGCCATATCATCTTCTACCATATCCATACGTAGATGAGTAAACTTCCTAAACTCATAATTTATCATCTTAGCTTTACCTTTAAATATAGAAAGCATAGAAGAGATTTGTTCAGTAAGCTGTTTATATAGCTCTTTTTCTTCACTTGTAAACTCGATACCAACATTATATATAACATAAGGAGAAATCCAACCTTCTTCCAAAGCCATACCTTTAGTTATAGTATCAACAACCGGAATACCACAAGCAGTAAACGCTTTTAGCATATTAACCGGAATCTTTTTCGTAGTAACAAATAGAAATCTATCAGCAGCTACTTTCTTCAACTTCTTGAAATAAGTATCATCTTTATGATAAGCTTCATTTGTACAATCAAGCATCACAAACGTATCAGCATATAGCATATCTTTACCTTTACAAGTTTTAGTGATACGATCAATAAAATCTTTAAGTAAATCTATAACTACACCTGTATGAACAATGCGTTTACGAAGAGAATCTTTCGTCTTAATATCAGGAACTACAATGTGAACATAAGGATCAGCTTCAACTTGATTAGCTACATGCTGAATAACCTCACTAATTACAAGAGGAATATCAATACGTTCAGTATATTGAAATAGACCTTTATAACCAGCTTGTTTCCATTTAAGAATACCCTGATAAATACGCTTATATTTTTCAGAAATATCGTAATCTTTCATCTATCTTAATTAACATCTGTAAGTTTAATATTATCAAGAACAGCTCTAGCGCATTGTTCTATCTCATTACGATTATATATATCATCAACATAATTAGTTAATAATTCATATAACCTAAAGCCAGCATCACCCATGATACGACAAAGATCAAAAACAATATGTTTAAGCATCTTATCATGGTCGTAATCTTTAAAGTTCTTACTATTGAAAGGATATTGAGTAAAGAAATCTTCAAAGGCAGTATCTAAATACACAACAATAACAGCTTTAACAGCTGAGAATTTATTGGTATAAAAATCTTTATAAATAACAGCTCTATCTCTCTTCATATCTTACCAACCAAACAAGTTATTACTATTATTGTTAATACCACGACGTTCACCTTTACCTGTTTTACCATTACCATAAAGAATCTTATTAGCTTCATTAATATAAAAACCAAAATGAATATTATAATCTTCTTTATATTCATAATCATTAAACAAAGCCACTTTCTGTCCAGCAACAAGAGCTTTCTCATCAGTTATAACACAATCACTAATATCTTCTCCATAAGTTATATTATCAGAATTTTGAACAATAGCTTTTGTTATAGCACCACCACCAGATTTACAAATATAAAAACGATTATGTTTTTGACATTTAAGCCAAACAGGTTTACCATCTTTAATTGTCTTATAAATAGTTGTATATTTACTAGCAACTTTTTGACTAAAACAATAATCGTAAATAGCAGTTTTAGAAGTATTAATATAGTTTTTAATAAATTCAGTTATATCAACACCATAAAGGAAATATTCTTTAAGAGCTTTCTTTACAACAGGATATTCATAACCTTTATTATATTCAGGTTCTTGAAGAAAATAACCTTTATATTTAATAAATTTATTTTCAATTGCAGCTTTAGAAGTATAAACATTACCTTTATTATCTATCCAACTACCGCTACGATTATAAGATTGCAAAGCATCATAGAAACCATATCCAACAGCAATGTAATCATTAACAGCACTTCTACAATATTTTTCAAATTTCTCAATTTCAAGAGTAAGTTTACTATATTCTTCCCATTCTTTACAAATATGATCAAATGTGCCTTTACGATCAATAGGAAGTCTTATAAGCAAACCATCTGTATTAGCAGAAAGAACTTCAAATTTATTAAGTTCAAATGCTTCTATAAGATTACATAGTAATAATTGCAGATTAATCGTTACGGTATAAGTACACTCAGGATCATAAAGATAATCCATAGCATCATTTAAAGCACCATAAATACGATTAATCACAATCTTAAGAGCATCAGCTTCTAGCTTACGACCATTATGTTTTGCATCAAGTCGAGTAGTTCTAAGCCATTCAACAATACCCAAAAATACTTTAGAAGATAAATGATGAGGACTAACACCATATTCAACAATAAATGAAGGGTACATAGAGTTGCTCGAGGTTTAGTACCATTACCTCAACTGACTATATCTTAATCAATTTCATGATATTCTCCTGTAGGAATATCCATAGGAACATATTTCCACTTATAACCATAAGCTGATTTTTTATTACCATTACAAGCAGAAAGTAAAGTACTACGTTTAACATTAGGATTAGCTTCTTTAAGATGAACAAAATTTTCATAAACATAAAGAATTTTTCCAGTAGCATAATCGCATCTAGCAATTTTATTATTTTGTCGACTAGATGCAAGTTTCATACGATATTCAAGAGTATGTTTATAAGATTGATCTATATTAGCATAACGAGCTTTTAATTCATCAGATATATAATATCCTGTAATTTTATCATTATAAAGATTATCAATACCAATTTTAATTTGATATTCAGTTTTTTTATCTAATAAATCTTCTTCTTTAGCTACATATAAAATAATCGAATAAATAAATCCTTCTATACCATATTTATTAAATGCTTCTTGTAAACGTTTATTTGTATGTCTATTAAAACGTAATTCAGAAAAATGTTTTTGAACTCTTTCTTGACAATCTTTAGAAGAACCAATATAACATTTATTTTCTTTAATACATCTTATTTGATATACACCTTGACCTTTAAGTTTACTAAAAGTCCCATAATTAATAAAATCTGTACTTCTTTTAAAATTTTCCATAGCAATATAAATTTTAATATTAACAATATAAAGATACAATCTAAATACTGAAATTATAAATTATATCCTATAGAATGTATCCTAGAAATTGATTCTCCCCGTTTCCCCACTACTATAAGTAGGAGTACTCACTTTCGTGATAGTCGATGAACACACATCTTTAATAAGATGCTTCGTTGCGGATTCCCCAACACTAATATCTTTTTACTATACCTATTCATTTTCACGATAGCCATATCTACATCACTGCGATATTTAGTAATATTAGTTTTAACAGTATTCCCGCAATTAGAGGAGTTAGGACGCCAACTCACTTACGTCCGGGTCTGCAAGAATCTCATTAGGTTCAGCCCAAATGACTTTAGGATCATCTTTACTATGAAGACCTCCTTTTGCCATAGTATAACCTTTATTGTGAGAAAGAAATTCTAAAGATTGAAAGCTCTTTTTCCAAGTAGTAATAGTAATATCACCAATATTTTCTTTTCTCAGTTCACTTTGTTTTGCAGCACCAATACCAATGAAAATACTATATCTCTGAATATTATCAAGAATAGCTCTATAAAAAGGAGTCTTAAAAGTGATACTATCTTTAACAATCTTTTTAATAGGTACAGCACTTCTTTCGGTTCTAAGATCAACAAACTCATAAGAAGGCATACCTGACCATTCAGAATAGAACTTAGTCATAAGATTCTTACCAATAGAACTACGTGACATATTACGTAAATCAATACCATACATCTCACTTAGTTTAGCACGAAGATCAAGTTCTTTCTGTTGATTTTTAACAAGAGCATCAGTACCTAGAACATCATTAATATTATAATCAGTAACAAGTTCTATTTCTTCTCTTTTAATACGATAACTCCAATGAATAGGTAAATCTTGAATACGATACCATTTAAGTACAATCATTACAGCTTTAAGTGCAACAAAAGTAGCATCAAGATAAAGAATCTTTTGAATATCAAAATCAGTAAAAGGACGAAAATATCTACGACCTTTATAGAAATCAAGAAGTCTACGATACGTTTTACCACCCATATCCTTATCAACAGCTTTCTGAGAATGCTCGAATAGAAATTCAGTTATATGTTGCTTCCTACCATAAGTATCTTCACGAAGACCAGTCTTCCAATCAAATGTAGGAGCATAATGAATAAATATATCAAGCATAGTCATATCATAGTTAAAACTATTATAACCAATGATAATTTTATGAGATTTAAAAAACATATAAAGACCTTCAATACCACTATTAATATTATTAGAATCATCCCATGAAGCTGGTGTCATATTCTGACGTTCAAATTTATCTTCATGATAGGCTCTATAAATAATAAAAGTCTTAGCACCAATAGCTTCAAAAATAAGACGTTTATCTTCTTTATTCTTAGCTATATCAGCAGCAATATATAAATCAATAACGTCTTGAGGAATCCCGTAAGGAATAAAAGCAACCTCAAACATATTAGGATAACATTCAATATCGTATATCCAACTAGTAGTAGGTGATTTATTAGCAGCCATTTATTTTAAAATAACCCATTGATTAACAAATTTACGATAAGCAATAACAGCAGTATCATAAGCACGATCAAGATAACTATAATCATTAATTTTACGCATTTGTTCAAGACTTATAGTATAAATATGAATTTTACCATTAGGAAGTATATCAATACCTTCACCATTTTTAGGTAATTGCTTACCTCCACTAATAATAAAATATGGATCTTTACCATAAGTAATAAACATACTAGGTTCAACTCTAGCAATTTCTTTTTGAAGTCTAGGAAAACATTCAGTAATAGCTTTACTATCTACAGTTTGAGCTGTTCCACATTTAACAACAGAAGTAATATAAGACAATGCAAGTAATTTCTTATCTTCAAGAATACGTCTAACAAACGCACCTGTACGACCACTAAGAATGTATTTAGTCTTTCTATCGGCAGGACTAGGAGCAGTAACTAAGTGCATAATAGTTCCGCTCCCTTCCAGTCCTTGTCCCCTACTGGGGATTAGAGAGTTCCTTATACATAACTCACATTTATCACAATATTCATCTTCACGTTGATTATTAGAAACATCATCAAACATATTAGAAAATCTATTTGTCATCTAATATTCACTTTTACTAGAAATAGTTTCAAATAAATGTCTAGGCATAAAAATATGTTGTGTATAACAAAATACAACATCATATCCTTCCACATTTGGAGAATATCTATTGGATACAAATCCATTAGCATCACAGAAATTACCATAAGTAATTGGAGTAGCTAAAATAAGAATATCATCAATCATATATTCAGCTTCACCTAATACATTATATTCTTCTTGTGTAATAATCATATCAATAATATTTAGTAAAACTTAGAAAACCCTAGTAGGGAACAAGGAGTGGAAACGCGCAACACTTTGCATTAATCTCGAATATTAAACATATCAAAAGCCATAATTTCAGGAATAAATAAAACTCCAAATGTACATGTAATTTCATAACCAATATCAAAATCATCATATTCATCAGAAGTAATATCATAATCCATTTTATATTCTTGATAAGTAACACGTTTACAAAGAAATTCATTTCCACTTAAATGAACATATTTATATTCAGTCGTATCACTTCCTATTAGCTTCTGTTATATCGGCATAAACTATACTTCCATCTTCATATCTAAGTGTTGAACAAACAACTGCCGTAAGATCATATCCTTTTTTATTAGCATATTCTCTTAAGAAATCCATTTTACCAACACTATCAACATTTAAACCACTAGCAAATAAATGTTCTTCGAGAACTTGAACAGCATTCATAGAACATTGTTCAGCTACCCAAGTAATAGGAATCATCCAACGATTATTAATAATACGTTGATTACTACCCATACCACAAAATCCAGCCCAGCATTCTTTAAGAACAAAGAGCTTATCTATATTTTGAATTTGTTCTTCTTTAGTAAGCATAATTTAATGTTTAAATACGTCATTAAACTCATTTTCTTTCATAAAAGCTATATATCCTTTAACAGGAATATTGATTGAAGATCATTAATAATGATATTATTTACACAACAATCTTGTTCATTTACAGCAAGAATGCAAATTTTATCATCACCTAATTTAGAAACACAATCATCACAAGGATCACTTAACATTCTCATAGGAGCTTCTTTATCTCCTTTAAGTTTACCTAATAGAGCAATACCTGTTTCTTTGCCACAAATAGGACAAATAGTAATACTTGGATTAACTCCATGTTTTTCACTAACTCTAATACCTTTACTCATAATTTTAAATAAGCGTGTTTAGTAGCTCTACTCATAGCAACATATAAAAGTCTAAGAGCCTCAGCAGGATTACGACGAATACGTTTACCCCATTTAGTTTGAAAGTAAATAATATCGTCAAGATCAATGCAAACATTTTCAAAGGTTGAACCTTGGCTCTTATGTGCAGTTATACCATAGCCATAATCTATATCTTTAGCAACAAGTCTATTCTTATTAGCAGCATTGAGTCTAAAATCAGTCATAGTAAGATGAATATCCTTAAATCTAAAGTATCTAAACCATCTACTACGATCAGTACCAGTAAGAGCTTTATAATGAATTGCATTTAGCATAGCACCGAAGTTATCCATGTTATTAGAATCCCAAAAATCAATAATCTTAAACATAGGAGTAACCTTACCATCAAACGCAGACCTCAATGTAATACAATAACAAGCAAGACCATTATCTGCTACATAATACCTAACATCATGAACAACATAATCTTCACTATTAATAATAATAGGAGATTTGTATTCATCAAATACAGTACGATATGCAGTAAACATATCATCTTTTGTTATCATACCTTGAGGATTATTCAGAACACCATCACGAATAAAAGTATTCCAAAATCCAATACAATCATTAGTAAAAGCAATAAGTCGAACATAATTGATATCCTTACTAAAGTTATCAGAACTAAATATTTCAATAACTTTATTACGAAAATCAAATTTATTCATAATAGTAAAACCTTCACCTTGAGCATTAACAGCTTCACGAGTTTGAAGAATATACTGATAGAAATTAGCAGTACCGTTAATCAAATCAGAGCGAATAATACCAAACAGTTCAAGCAAAGGATTACCAGCTTCTTGTCTAACAATTTGAGTTAAACGAAATTGAACATCAGTATGAGTAAAAGAAGGACTAATACGATTATAAGTATCTTCTTCACCTTTTCCTTTAGCAACAACATAAGGAATCTGAAGTTCATCCCCTAAGAATAGGAGTTTACATCGACACTGAATAGCCGTCTTTATGAGTAGATTAAACAGACCAGGATTAATCATAGAACACTCATCAATAATAACAAGTCTATAACCTCTCATTTTCTGTTCACCTATAACCTTAAAAGAAGGATTCTCAATGTTATAATCTTCAATATCTACATCAGGCCTAAGACCACAAAGAGATTGAATGGTCATACCTTTCTTACCAGAACTATTTTCAAGAACTCGAAGAGCTTTATGAGTTGGAGCTGTAACACAAACCTTTTCAACTATCAAATAACGTACAAGATGACGCATGATAAAAGTATTATGAGTCACTATATAATTTTCAGCAATGTATAAATGATCTTTATGATCAACACTTATACAAGTTGTGTTACCTGTTTTGTTTAAAGTTTCAATAGAAGTAATAAACAAATGATCATTCCAATGTTTTGTTTTAGATATAACCTCATTATAAATTTTAAAATGTTTTTTGCTAGAAAATATAATATCATTTGTGATAATTCGTATATCATAACATATATTATCTTTTCTAGTATCTTCATAAACTGTAGCACAAATACCTAAACTATTACAAAGTGTAATAATATCATCTTTTAATTGTTTAGATATAGTAGAATAACTAACTTGACCTTTAGCTTTAATATGACCATCAGTATCAATAAGACCTTTAAGTAAATCTAATCTTTGATCAATATCAGCAAATAAATATTCTTTCGGGATATATTTATTAATAGCAGTACATCTAAGATTATAATTTCTTAAAGCTTCATCAATTTTAGGAATATTATCACCATAAATAGAATTGGTAAAATTAGAATTATTATGCCAATCATAAGAACATTGTAATATATTAGCAATTTTTTCTATAATATCTTTTTCATTAGAATTTATATATAAACGAGTATTAATATGTTTAGCTAAATTATTAGTTAAAACACCGTCACCTAATAACACACCTAATACATAAGGGTGTATAACAAAACTTTTAGTAAAACCCGGAGATACACACAAGGGTATAGCATACTTATAACCAACTTTATCTACAATACAATCTTTTAATTCATCATAAAGTTCTTTAGTTGTTTTAGTATAACTATATCTAGTATAATCTCCATTAGACTCATGATACTTTTGAATAAGTCTTTTACTACGAACTTGCCATAAGTGATTCTCATCACAAATAATAGATCTACCATCTTTAAAAGTAATTTTATAAAGAGGTCTATCCGAATGATGATAAACAGCAGATACAGGGTAAAATCCACCTGTAGGAACTGCTACTTTATCACCTACTTTTATATCTCCTATGCTGTGCCAACCATTAATGGTTAATACCTTAGTATCATCAAGAAGAGCTTTACCAGTACCGGCATAACCACTAAGAGTAAAACTTATGGATTGTGATTGCCACCATTGCCAAATAGCATTAATAGCATCTTCTTGTTGTTCTTTAAAATAAGAAACGTTAATACGTTTGGCAGACCTAAGTAGTGCATCTTTATTAAAATCAGAACTCATCTACAACAACAAATTTATCAGATTTAAGACGATAATCAGGTTCACCATCAGGTTCATTAGGACAACAAGCATGTAAATCCATAGTAGAACAATCAGGATGTTTATCATTATAACCTCTAAAATTCACATCTATAAGATAAGAACCTTTTTCAGTTACATAAACTATACCAGATACAGTATCTCCTACAGCTTTAATTTTTATTTTAGGTTTATCTGTAGTATCCATAATTTAAAAGGGTTTTAAAATGTATTTACAAGCAACATCAATAGTATTGTAATAACGAACAAGCGGGTGGACAGGTTCAGCAGTTGTATACACATCAGCAACCATTTGTCTTCCGTTAATACTTTTGATAACAGCTCCTCCGTTAGGGAATATAGAAATTGTGACATCATAAACAATATCAAGAAACTCCAAAATCATTCCCAACTGCATACGCCAAGATAACGTAGTAGCAAACTCAATAAAATTACCACTACCATTAGTGACTTGGAGAAGATAACGTTGAAAAGCAATACTAATATCTTCATAAGGTTTAAGTAGGTTCAACAAAGACGTCTCCATTAGCTGTAAATTCTATATCGTTATTATCACAATACTCAACAACATCTTCTTCACTAATCTCATAAAACCATTTATAACCTTGATGTTCAAACTTATTACAAAGAGCTTTATACCAAGTAAGAAATATATCTTTAAGCTTAGTAAAATCCTCAGCATACATCCAACTACTATCTTCAAATTCAACAGTAACTGTATTACAATGATTATACATTCTATCAAATTTATAAAAATTAATAGAATAAATACAATCTTCACAATACTTAATAAAGTCTTTATCTAGCTTAGCAATACTTTCTTTAATATAAAGGATCTCAATAGCTTTATTCCATGTAATACTACCTGTAAAACAAAGACCATCTCCTTGACAATTGCCAAGACTATAATAAACCTCGACCTCTTCAATACCTAAAACATCAAGAGTATGCTTAACAGAATCGGTAAAACCTTGAGCATCACGTGTAGCACTAAGAACATGATCTTTAACAACTTCTTTAGCACTATCACTAAGTTCAGCATACCTATAAACAGGCATTTCAATTTTAACTATCCTCATTTTGGCTCATTTTGGCTCATTTTAGACCCATAGAGACACTTTGTATTAAAGTGAACCAATTGGTTTATTTCAATACAAAAGTGCCTCTATGAGCTTATATTAAAGCGTAGGCAGCTTCTTAATGGTTAATTCACTTCGGCGTTCCTCGGTAATATCCCGATGCTTAAAGATGTAGTGATTAACAGATTCTTGTTTAATGTTATCAAGAAGAAAGTAAGTAAACTCCTTACCATTAAGAACAGTAGTAGTAAGTTTACCAAAGATCGGAAGACCTTCTCTAAATGGAACAAAATTCTTGAGATCAGCCCTAGCTTGATTCATCTCACGAATTGTACCCGGAATCCAATATTCATTATCGAAACCACTGAATTGATGTTTCGGAATATTTGTAATAGGAACAGAGATAGGAACAACAATCTTAGCTTCATTGTTTTCTTCATCTTCTTCACGAACAGCAAGCCACTGATAATGATCTTGACCTTCAAGTTTACTATAAGTAGCTTTCCATTTGCTTTTATGCAAACGATAAAAAGCATTACCATTAGGATTAGCTTCAGATTTTGTTTTACCTTTAGCTTCAACAGTCTTCGCTTCACCACTTGCAACAAGATTCTTTAACGCATCAAAATTCATAACATTAAATAAATCATATTTATCTTTTTCACCAAGAGTTACATCGTTACGATTAACAAGAAGTTCTTCTTTCTCATCATCAATACGAGTAACTAAGAACTTAGAACCGAATTTCTTTTCTTTAACTTTAACAAGTCTTTTGGTAGAATCATACAAACTGTAACGATCAACAACTTCAAGACTTGTAATAGTGACAGTATCACCACTTTTGAGCATAGAATAAACCGAAGATACTTCACCGTATAGAGGATTACGACCTTCTTTAGTACGAATAAATTCACCAATATAAGATTCTTCTGCACCTTTAGCAAATGTAAGCATAGGAACAAAAATCTTCTTATAATTCTGATGATTAATGGAAATAGGATTCCCATCAACAATTGCAATCAACTTGATTACAGATTCACCATAAGTACGAACAGCATCTTCACGAGTCATAGTTTGCTTAGCAAGCTTAATAACTTTACCGTCTTCGAAATAAAACGAAATAATCGCTTCATCGCCATTCATACGACTAACATAACCAAGATGATCATTGACCAATAAATACATCCCTTGCTTTAAATCAGCAGAGATAAGAGAATAAGTAAGATTTGCTTTCATATTTAAATTTCAATTTTCGTAATCGTGAAAATACCTTTAACACTTTTAGTAATAGCCTTTTTACAATAATCCAACAATTCATTATCTAATGGCTTAGTAAAGTCATATAGTTTAAACTGTTTAGGAAGTGTAACAAGTCTATTATAATTTTCATAACCATCTGTATAATAACAAACAACAGAAATTCGATTCTTAACCGACCATAACTGATTATTATACAGAGTGACAGTTTTGCTACCAATATTAACTTGAGAAGTATCAGCACTCTCATCAATAGATACAATAGTACCATAGATTCCCCTAGAGGTAACAACTCTATCACCAACAACAAAGTCTATTTCAGTCATAATATATACTTTAGTATTAGCATCACTTCACGTAGCATTTCCAGACCCCAGTAGGGAGATAGGACTGGAACGGGGCGGAGCTTAGAGCATACCTTTAAAATCAATAGTAACTACTTTATCATCTTTAACAGAATGAAGAATACAATAATCAAGTTCATTAATCGTACAATCAAACGCATTTACAACAGCTTTAGGCAGTGTTTCAATTGCGGCTTCCCATCCGCCTTCAATAATTGAAAAGATACCACCTTTAGCACCACGAGATAGTGCAAATACACCTTGTCCTTTGAATCTCTTAATAGTACCTCTTTTATTCATAACAGTATATCCACAATCTAGGCAATTACCCATAACATTGCTAGAATTGGCACTAAACTTATACTTACCACAACAAGGACAAACTTGAGTAATATAATGATCACGTTCTCTAGTAACAATGAGATTATTTTGAATACTCTCAAAAGCTTTTTCTATATCCATTCTGTATAACAATCACAAGGTTTACGACGAGTATATTTATTAGGAGTATTCCATTCTACAGAATCATATTGAATATAATCAGTATCAGGGTACATCTTTTCAATAGCAGCTCTCGTCGAAATATCAGTTCCATAAATGCGAACATATTTATTTCTAAGTATTGTAGAACATGGAAATGTAAAATAGAAATTACCTTTATCACTTTCATGAACTTCAGAAACTTCTTTATGTGCATCTTCAAATCCACATATATCTGCAACATTAAGTCCAAGTTTTTGCCAATGCTCTTTCTTATCATCAAATATCTCTTGAAATGTACGAGAATTATCATTCGAATTAAGAACTTCATTAGCATCTTTAACTTTAAGTCGTAAATCAGCAATCTTAGCTTTATCTCTGAATACTTTAGCATCTTCAATCGCTTTCTCAACTTTAGTAATAAAATGCTGTGATTTAACATTAGTAAAACCTTTATTAAATATTGCAGGATTGAAATAAATACAAACTAGACAACGAGGGTCATTACCCCTACGCTGCCTAGATTCGCAATTACTGCATTCACCACTCATTATCTCACACCATTACATTGAGCAGTTCGGAACGTAATAGCACCGTCAATTGCAATTGTTTTAATTGTAATCGAAGGCATATCACAAAACAAACTATCAACAACAGTATTCAATATCTTTCGAAAGCCATCCCACGGACGAACAGAACAATGAATAGTTTCCCAGCAATAACTGTAAAACATTTCACGCTCTAAACAATCAGCAAGATGTCTATGATCTTTACCGCCTTTATCTAAGTGATAATTAATAGCTTTATCAATATCACTTTGTTGAATAACAAATGTCTTTAGATTTTCCTTTTTCGCCATATAATAAGAAAGATTAATAAATAAATTAATAACTACGTTTGAAACTCAAACATCATAAAGCCTACAAAGATAAGCATTAATTTTGACTTAACCTAATAATCAAATACTTATCTCGGTGATAATAATATTACAGATGCGTCTTGTAATAGATCTACAACCGAACAAAATGATTCAAGTGTGAATACAATTAATATGATTCCACCTAAAACAAATAGTGATAACACTAATACTATCATCATTTGAACCCACCAAACCGTTTCCATTCGATGATAATACATATAACCTATTGCATCTACTAAGAATATAACTAATACAATTAGTAATGCTATTGTAAACCATAAAATAATAAAATGTAAAATCATTGATTCTCTTGTCTTTTTCTAATTATATTGTTAATAACTCTGAGGATCTTCTTTTCAGCGTTCTTTCTATTTAACGCCCACATGTAAACGCATTTGTCCTCGTAAATGACGCTACGGGTCTTCTTAGTACAATCACCTTTAGACGTCCATACCAATTGCTCTTTAACTATTACTTTTGCGGGCTTTAATTCTCCCGTTTCTGTGTTAAATTGTCATAATGTTGAACCTGGTCTATATTTTATTGAACCTATGTGCTTGTACTCTTGTTGCACTTGCTTTACAAACTCGGTCTTGTCCTTATCTGGAAGCAAGCTAGGTTTAAATATATCACTGTTCATGCACTTGATAAATGTATTCTATTTTAAATACTACTGTTTTTCCATCTTTACGTCCACCCGGCAAGCATCGACAACCAATGCAATTATATAATAACTTTAAATCACATTGTATTGCTGCACATTGAAATGATTGTAAAGATACTTCTTCTGCATATACCAATGCTTCAAACTTTTTTGTTGTACCTCTTCTTACAAGTGGTACCACGTGTGGTTGATTATCAACTGGCACATACGTGTAGTTTGTTGCATCTACTTCGAATTGCGATAGAAACTCTTTAGAATATTCCATATACTCATACTGTTACGAGCAACGCTGTACCTTGCGGTAGATACAACATCGGTGCCACGTGTAATGGCGTAAATTTCATCTTAGCTGATGATAATACCTTTTTAGCTGTATTAAATGTTGCTGCATCTTTAAATACAACTACTGCGCTATTAGCATCATTACTACGAATACTAATAACATCTTTGATGGTTGCTTTGTTCACTTGTGATACTTGTACTTCCATAATTACAATTTATTTAATTAATAACTGTTTGTATCCTTTTATTCTCATTTTTCTAAATGCACGTTCGGATACAGTTAAACCTACATTAGATAAGTTTAGTCTTGCTAATTTTAATGACTCTTTATCTTTAAATTTTATTTCTACTTCATTGAGATCTTTTTCTTTCACAGATACAACAGCTATTACTGATGTTGTACATGATTTTGATTTTATTTGTATATACATCTTTTAAGGCATTAATGCAATTAATTGTTTATACTCAAGTTCAATAGTTAATGCGGATATAAAAGTAAAGTTTATTGCATTTGCTACTAATTCTACATTTGAATTATTACGATTTGCTACTGAATCGAATGTTATTCGTACTTTATCATAATATGATTCTATTTTTGTAATTTTAGATAAACATACACATTCTGTTAATGATATGTATGATTTCTCATTTGCTGATACTATTGCGAACATGAAATTTTGCGTTTACTTTTATTTATAACCGATTTTGCCATACCGGAAGTCAGACTTGAAAATGCCATTTAAAACGTTTGAATTTGATCTCTGTGACCTTAATTATATGGAGACAACCGAGAGGTCATCTCCATTAAACAAAGGCTTATTCTCAATATATAGCGGTCAAATCTTTACTATCAGTATTACTAAGAGTATCGCTATTATTGCTAATAACCATATTCTTGTTGCTGCTGAATATCTTTTTTCAGCTTCTAAGTACACTTGAAGTTCCTCATCATCCACATAGTCAAATAAGTATTTGAAATGTGCTGCTAAGTAAAATACAAATGGTACTAAGAAAAACACTAAACAATACAATATTTCTTCTATCGTATCATGTGTCTTAATATATCTTTTAATTTCTTTAGTTGTGAGAAGTTTCTTTCTCATAGTGGTAATGTTGAATGAATTATTAAATTATTTACGATGTTTCTCTCGATACTCCAATATTAATGAAGGTACAATTTCTAAAAATATGAATACTAATGCTCCTACTATTTCTTCTGTTGTAAAATAATCTTCCATTTCTAAAGTTATTACTATAGGGATGCTGAATGCTGCTCCTTCCAATCCTTGTTCCCTATTGGGGATTGGAAAGTTCTACTGATTGTTAAAGGTCTTTGCGAATACTTTCTTTGATTCTCTTGATATTACAAGTTTGTGTACAATTATATATTCTTTTACACTAACTCTTGTAAACTGACAAAATGCTTTAATTTTATCTCTTACTCTTGCTGATGTTATTTTTAATTCTATTTCTTTCTCTGATATTACACATTCTGTATCTTTGTGACACACTATATTCATTGTCACATTATACGCTATACATTCTACTGTTAATCTTAGAATCATTATTTATAATATTAAGATTAATACTCATCATCATTCAGTCTCTCTAAAAGCTCCTTTGTTGTTATATTGGATTCTTTTATAGATACTTCTTGTAATTCACTCGGATCTACTATTAATTCTTTTTCATCTACGAACTCTATTACAGGTATATTGTTTCTTCTAAGAAACTCTTGTACTCCGTGTCTTGTTCGTGACGATGTTAATTTAAGAACTAATTGGTAATCTACCCATGATATTGATGCTGTTACTGGAACTAGCCATTCTGCTTCAATATCAGTTACAACTATTCTTAGAGTTCTCGACGTCATGTTTCCATTGTTCTAATTGATTTTTATACTCTAAGTAATTCTTCTCATACTCTTTGTTTCCACTGTCCATTGCAACTGCAATTAAATTCTTATTTAATGTTACAATTGATTGATCAATTTCTGCTGAATATGAGATAAAGTGCTTTGCTTCTCTATGTACTAAGAATAATATTGAATCACTTAAACTATTTGCAATTGCTTTTGCTGCTTTCTGTTTAATGAATATTAATTCGTTTCCATATACTACGAATACATCATAAGTTACTGTTATGACTTCATCTGTTACTCGATCTTTAATATATACTACCATACACTTAATGTTTTAAATGAAACTAATACTACAAATTCAATGAAATGTAGTATTAATTATAAAGCTCAAATAATTAATCTAAAAATATCTAAGTTTACTTCAAATCATATTGATACCAATTCGAAGCATTTTGATATTCGGAATGTTAATGCAAATTGTTTTGAATATGCTTAGGATTTATTGCGGATATTTCTGCGAATATTTCTAAAGCGTTTAATAGCACACTGAATACTGCATACTCTATACTCTATACTTTTAATTGTATTCAAATTGCTTTATTCTGCATTAATTATACAGAATATAACATTGATATAATTGCAAATATTAAGAGTTTTGTGAATACTTATTCTGATTCTAATTCAAATAATTCTGATATTCGGATTCGATGTCTTGTAAGTATTTGAATTAATTTTGAATCTAGTGTTAATGCTTTGAGTTTTTTAACTGCATATATTCTAATGCTTACTCTAAATTCTTTATGATTAGAGGTTCACATTTTAGAGCATTCTACAATTACTTCTAGTACTTCGCATATAAATTCGAAGCATCAAAGTGCATCTTTTCTGATTCTAATTCAAAACTTTTTGCAGCTTTCGGTGTTCTGGCTTTAACACTCTGAATTTAATTTGCAATTACTACTGATATTCTGCATATAAATTCAAAGCTTTTAATTGCATACATTCTAATGCTAATTCAAAACTTTTTACGATTTTCGATTTTCAGATTGAAATATTTTGATTTTAATTTGCAATATTTGAACGTCAGAGAGGCGCGTGAGAAGACGTTTTTGAAGATGGTATTACTAATGCTTTTAAAGATGCAGTTTCTATTGCAATTTCTACTCCTCATTCTCACTCTTAATCTCAAATCCAAACTGCCTACATTTCTCTCGTACCCACTCACTAATATTCGGTTCATTCTCTGCCCATTCCGCAGCTTTCTCTTGCAATTCAGCAAATAAATTCTGTCCTAATGCTTCAACTTCTTTAACATATTCCGGGTACATATACTTCTCTAATTTGTCTAATACCTCATATACCTTCTGATATTTCTTAGACAATTTCGATTGATCTTTCAAATACCTGTAAATATATAGAAGCTTCGCAAAGTCCTCAAGCTTGAACAATGTCAATACTTCATAAGCTACTTCCAGCGTCTCAACTGTCGGCATTGTTTCACGTGAAACATCAAGATGTTCTTCTGCTAATGCTAAGGCTTCAAGCTGTTTATAGCGTTTAAATTCAAGTATTTCTTTAGTAATATTATCAATGCTTCGAGCATATTCAGATTTACTTAAATCATCTTGCATATCAGCAAGCTTAGCATCAATTATCTTAACATTACGCTTAAATTCTCTAATAGCATTATGAGCTAACTCAATGTCATTACTGCGTTTAATAATCGTATCATAGAGATTATCTTTAACAACCGAAGAACGATATGTACCTTTTGTACTTAGAGTAAGTGCAAATATATCCGGAAGTGTGACAATCTCCTTATAGTCTTCTCTATCTTTAAGAACGTAATCAAGACGATTAGCTTCAAGATATTGTGTTAAAAATTTACAACTATCTGCATTTGAATTAGAGAATCTTATATTCACTTCATCAGTATTGATGTAAAGTAAATTATAAGAAATATCAACAGTTTGACCTTTATAAATAACGTGTAATTTCATGATCATTAGTCGGATTAATTAAGTAACAAAAAGAAGAGGCAGCACTGAGAGTATACTCAGCACTACCTCATGGAATTTACGCAGTTTCTTCTGTTTGTTCAGTAGCAACAGCTTCAACTGTTTGTTCAGTAGCAACAGCTTCAACTGCTTTAGATTTAACAACAGCTTCACG
>ERZ825896.130-NODE-130-length-97722-cov-4.638189_pt1 | contig 97722 bp, 77 predicted proteins | sample MGYA00519858_ERZ825896 | MGnify/ENA primary metagenome ERZ825896 (study PRJEB31778, sample SAMEA3449214) | human gut metagenome | biome: human gut; feature: human-associated habitat; material: faeces | place: United Kingdom | collected 2010/2012 ... | reverse complement strand
AACGTCTCCCGCCACAATGCGCTGCGCCAAGCCTTCCACGATAGCCGTCTTGCCAACGCCAGGCTCGCCGATGAGCACAGGGTTGTTCTTCGTGCGGCGCGACAGCACCTGGATGGTACGGCGAATTTCATCAGAACGACCGATCACCGGATCGAGCTTGCCCTCGCGCGCCTGCTGCGTAAGGTTTTGGCCGTACGTGTTGAGCGCATCGAGCTCGGGCTTGCTCTGCTGGTCGGTGATGCGCGTGTCGCCGCGAAGGCTGTCGTATGCCTCCTCGATGTTTTTGCGCGTCACGCCTGCGCCGATGAGAATCTTGCCCGCCTGGCCCTTGTCTTCGGTCAAGGCGATGAGCAAATGCTCGCTCGTGGCGTAGCTGTCGCCCATCTTCTCGGCGATCTTCACCGAATTATCGATGACGGAAATCAGGTTCTGGGTGGGAAGGGGCATGCCCATGACGCCGCCCGTGACCTTCGGCCCGTTCGCAATGGCGCTTTCCACGTTCGCCTTCAGGGCGGCAGAGTCGGCGCCGACACGCTTGATAATGGCGGAGAGGTTGTTCTCCCCCGAATCGAGCAACGCCTTCAGCAGGTGGATGGTGTCCACCGACGCCGTTTCGGCATCGCCCGCAACGCCCATGGCACTCTGGAATGCCTCCTGGGCAGTCACTGCCAATTTGTCCAATCTCATGGCCGTCTCCTTCGCTGGAGTTCCAATGGTTCCTAATCGTTCATGCGACGAATGCTTACGACCTGGGGCTCGGGCAGCATGAGCGCTGTCACGTTCGCCCTGGTCTCAAGCTCGTGCACGCGGTCCGCCAAGCGACGAACCTTCTTGTGCAGATCGTCTATCTCTTCGTCGCGTTCTTCAAGCCTGCCTTTGAGGTCAAGAATGCGGATGACGCCGGCAAGGTTGATGCCCTCGCTCGTGAGCTCGTTGATAAGCTCGAGGCGTTCAATGTCCGCCTGGGAATACATGCGCGTATTGCCGCGTGTACGCTGAGGCGACACAAGACCCTTCTGCTCGTAGATTCGCAGCGTTTGCGGATGCACTCCCGCAAGCTCGGCGGCAACGCCGATCATATATAGCGGCCTGTTGCGGTCTTCCATGGCTCGTTGCCTCCTTTACGCCGTCAATCCCGCACGAACATCGATGCCTTGCGCCTCGCATGCAGCCTGGAAATCCTCCATGGCCTTTCTCTGCTCGGGCGAAAGATCCTTGGGCATTTCCACATGCAGCGTGATGCGAAGCGAGCCCTGCGGACCGCCCTTCACGTCGGGAGCTCCTTTGCCGCCCACGCGAAGCTGCGTGCCTTCCTGCGAACCGGCGGGAACCTTGATGCGAATCTTGGTTCCGTCGGGCGCGGGCACCACGATGCTTGCGCCAAGAACCGCCTCGGACACGGTGACAGGCACCGTCATGAGGACGTCCGCCCCATCGCGCGAGTAGATAGGATGATCGCTGATCTTTGTGGTGACCAGCAGGTCTCCGTTCGCGCCGCCGTTCGCACCTGCGGCGCCCTTGCCGCGGAAACGAACGCGTCCGCCGCTTACGGCGCCGGCGGGAACCTTCACATCAAGCGTTTCGGCGGCAGAAGAACCTGGCACCTTCACGCTCACTTTTTTCGTGCAGCCCCTGAACGCCTCGTCAAAGCTCACGTTCAGCGTAACGTTCATATCGCGACCCTGCTGCGGACGCGGCGCGCGCTGCTGACCGAAGCCCGATCCGCCGAAGCCGCCGCCGAAGATATCGTTGATATCCCAGCTGCTGCCGAACGCGCCCTCGCCGCGGCGGATGCTCTCGAGAATATCCGCCCAGCTGCCGGCACCTGCGAACGGGTTCTGACCGGCGCCTGCGCCGCCCCATCCGTACGGAATGCGGTTTTCATCCGCCGTTCCATACTGGTCGTAGAGCTTGCGCTTCTTTTCGTCGCCCAGCACTTCGTAGGCCTCGTTGATTTCTTTGAACTTGGCCTCGTCGCCGCCGGCATCGGGATGGTGCGTACGGGCAAGCTTGCGGTACGCCTTCTTTATCTCATCGGCGGTGGCGGTTTTGGACACGCCGAGAATCTTGTAATAATCCGGTGTTGCTGCCACGACCGGCCACCTTCCTTTCTTGTTCGTTCATGCCCTGTAACGATTTCGTTATTACGTCGTTACCAGGCGCTTTCTACAACGAAGGCGGACTGTGCGCCCGCCTTCGAAACTCGTATTATTCTTCTTCCGCCTCGCGCTTCGGGCCGCCGGAGGAGATGGTCACCATGGCGGGACGAAGGACCTTCTTGCCCAAGCGATAGCCCTTCTGGTAAACCTGGGCCACCGTTTCGTCCGGCATGCTTTCGTCCGGCACCGTGGCTACAGCCTGGTGCTCAAGCGCGTCGAAGGCTTCGCCGGCGGGATCGATTGCCTGCAGGCCGTGCTTTGCAAACACCTGCGTGATCTTGGAGCTGATGGCTTTCACGCCATCAAGCAGGCCTTCTTCGCCGTTTTGCTCGGCGTGGGCAATCGCACGCTCGAAATCGTCGAGCACGGGAAGCACGTCTTCCATGAGCTTTTCCGCTGCGCGGATCTTCATGTCAGCTGCTTCCTCGGCCGTGCGTTTGCGGTAGTTGTCCCATTCGGCCTGAAGGCGCAGGTAGCGATCCTTCATGGCAGCGGCTTCAGCTTCCGCAGCAGCAACGCGCTCGGCATCTGCCACAACGGCTTCGGCCTCGGCGGCAATGTCTTCAGCCTCTTCGGAGGCCTCATCTTCCGCAGCCGTGTCTTCGGCCTGCACGGCCTCTTCGGGCGCTTCGGGAGCGGCGGAAGCGCACTCGGCGCCTCCGCACTCCTTCTCTTCAGCGCCTTCGATGGGAATCTCTCGAGCGTCGTGCTCGGGGGTGTTCTTCTCGTCGGCAGCCATGATTACTTACCTTCGTTCTTGTCGTCGACAACCTCGTAGTCAGCCTCGATCGGACCATCGTCCGCCGGGTTTGCAGCACCTGCAGCGCCGGCGCCTGCGGCACCTTCTGCCTGCTGGGAGCTGTAAACGACCTCGGCCAGCTTGTAGCCCGCCTGCTGAAGCTTCTCGCCTGCGGCCTTGATGGCCTCGATGTCGTTGCCCTCAAGTGCGGTACGGGCCTCGGCGATGGCGGCCTCGGCGGCAGATTTCGTATCGGCAGGAACCTTGTCGCCCAGTTCGGAAAGCGTCTGCTCGGTTGCGTTCACCAAAGAGTCGGTGTTGTTGCGAGCCTCGGCCTCTTCCTTGCGCTTGGCGTCTTCGTCGGCATGAGCCTCAGCGTCTTTCACCATGCGATCGACTTCGTCGTCAGACAGGGCGGTGGAGCCGGAAATGGTGATCTGCTGCTGCTTGCCGGTGCCCAGGTCCTTCGCAGAAACGTTCACGATGCCGTTGGCGTCAATGTCGAACGTAACCTCGATCTGGGGCACGCCGCGACGAGCTGCGGGGATGCCGGTGAGCTGGAAGCGGCCCAGGGTCTTGTTGTCGTTGGCCATCTGGCGCTCGCCCTGCAGAACGTGAATCTCAACGGAGGTCTGGTTGTCGGCCGCCGTGGAGTACACCTCGGTCTTGCGGGTGGGGATGGTGGTGTTACGATCGATCATCTTGGTCATAACGCCGCCCATGGTTTCAACGCCCAGGGAAAGCGGGGTGACGTCCAGAAGCAGGATACCCTCAACGTCGCCGGAAAGAACGCCACCCTGAACAGCTGCGCCGATAGCAACAACCTCGTCCGGGTTCACGGACATGTTGGGAGCCTTGCCGGTCATGGTCTTGGCGAGCTCCTGCACGGCGGGCATACGGGTGGAGCCGCCGACCAGGATGACTTCGTCGATCTGGCCGGTGGAAAGGCCCGCATCCTTCAGCGCGCGCTCGACAGGCTGCTTGCAGCGATCGAGCAGGTCCTTGGTGATGCGCTCGAACTCCGCACGGGTCAGGGTGTAGTCAAGGTGCTTCGGGCCAGTTGCGTCAGCGGTGATAAAGGGCAGGTTGATGTTTGCCTGGGTGGTGCTGGAAAGCTCCATCTTAGCCTTTTCCGCCGCTTCCTTCAGACGCTGCAGAGCCATGGGGTCTGCCTTGAGGTCGATGCCGCCGTTGTCAGCCTTGAACTTGTCGGCCATCCAATCGATGACGCGCTGATCCCAGTCGTCACCGCCGAGGTGGTTATCGCCTGCGGTGGACAGAACCTCGAAGACACCGTCGCCCAGCTCGAGGACGGACACGTCGAAGGTGCCGCCGCCCAAGTCGAAGACGAGAATCTTCTGGTCCTTGTCAACCTTGTCCATGCCGTATGCCAGAGCGGCTGCAGTAGGTTCGTTGATGATGCGCTTGACATCGAGACCGGCAATCTTGCCCGCATCCTTGGTTGCCTGGCGCTGAGCGTCGTTGAAGTACGCGGGAACGGTGATGACGGCCTCGTTGATGGGGGCGCCGACCTGCTTTTCCGCGTCAGCCTTCAGCTTCTGCAGAACCATGGCGGAAATCTCTTCGGGGGTGTAATCCTTGCCGTCGATGTCTACGACAGCACGGCCGTCCTTGCCGGAAACAACCTTGTAAGCAACGGTCTTCTGCTCTTCGGTGGTTTCAGCGAAGTTGCGGCCGATGAAGCGCTTGACGGAAGAAACGGTGTTCTGCGGGTTGGTGACCGCCTGGTTCTTCGCAGCCTTGCCCACTACGCGCTCGCCATCCTTGCGGAAGCCCTCAACGGAGGGGGTGGTGCGATCGCCCTCGGCGTTGACCAGAATGGTGGGCTCGTTGCCCTCCATGACAGCCATGGCGGAGTTGGTGGTGCCAAGGTCGATACCAAGAATCTTACCCATATCTATCAGTCCTTCCTTTGGTGCGAAACCGCCTGGCGCTGCGCCGGACGTCTTTTCAGCTTCAGGCGCTTGCCTTGCCGATGTCCTACGCTCGCTTCAAGCGGCTGCGCGTGGCGGTTTCCCGCCGACTGTTATTACCTCGTTTGAGCGGCCCATCCGGATGCCGCCGCGCAATGGCGAGCTCGACGTTGGGCCTGCACCTTCGGGGCTTAACCCTTTCGGTACGATTGCCAATATAAAATCTAAGTCTAACGTTGTCAACTTATCTCACAATAAATTGGGCATGTTACCTAACTGTCATGTTCGGCGGTAATTTGGAAGGCGGAGGCACATACAAGAAGAATAGGAAGCAGAAACGATTCACCGAAAACGCCGCAGACGGAACCGAGCGGAATTTGCCAAAGATGCCGCAGCGGAAACCCGAACCAGCCGGCTCACCCCCCTCTCTAAACGAAAACCGCCGCCTGCAGGAACACCAGCAGACGGCGGCAAGGGCGCCCGCCCAAAAGAGGGAGGGGGAAGGCGGGCGCTACGGCCATGAAGCCAATCGTTATCCAGTTAGAAGACGGCGCCCAAAGGCGCGTCCGTGCGCGATGCGAGAAAAACCTCGCCGAGCGAACACGCTGCTTACAAATCACCCGCAAGCTTGCGCGCAACATGGCGACCTTGAACCGAAGAGCGACCCGATGCCACGCCTACAATGTATTCGGGGTAATTGCCCGAGAAGAAACTGCCCGACACATCGCCTGCGGCATAGAAGCCTTGAATCGGCTCGTTTTTCGCGTCGAGAACACGGCACTCTTCGTCTATCTTCAAGCCATCGAGCGTGGTGAGCAACGTTCCTCCAAACCACAAACCGTAAAACGGCGCAGTGCGAAGAGCGGAAAGGCGGTAGGCCTCTTTGCCGAAATCGTCATCAGCCTGAGCGTCAAACTGGGCATTGTAGCGTTCCACCTGTTCGAGGAATGCCTCCTTCGCCTCGCCCTCGAAACCGAGTTGATCGGCAAGTTCTTCAAGGGTATCGGCCTTTTTCAAGATGCCGGCGTCCTTCGACGCCGCCACGAATTCTTCAAGAGGCATGCCGGCGGCCATCATCTGCTTCGCGAAGCCAGAGCATCCCATGGTGTCGAAACGCAAGATATCTTCGGAGGCATTCGCGTCGAATACTTCGCACCATACGCCGCCCGGCTGTTGGCCCGCCTGGAAGCACAGGAAATCGTACGGGGTGGATTCGTTGCAGAAACGTACGCCCCTGCGATTCACCTTCATGAACGGCTGGCTGCCGATGTTTTCCTGGAAGATGGTTCCGGGAAACGCCGCGTCATCGCCTTCGCCCAGGTATCCGCAGTCGACGCCCGCGTCCACCGCGCCGCGGTCGAAGATCATCGGAGCGGCGTCGGCGTCCTTCACGCCGCCCGCCCAGATGCCGGCACGCAGGCCCAAGCCGTCGTCGGAAAGATAGTAGCTCGATGCAGTGCAGCATCCCACGGCCGCAGATTGCAAAGCGTTCATCATGACGGGGTTCGCAGGGTATCCGCCCGTTGCCAACAACGTGTTTTTCGCATTGATGCGCACGTAGCCCTCTTCGGTCTCGAACACGGCACCCGTCACCGAGCCTTCTGCATGGTCGAGTTTGACCAGCGCATGCTTGAAGCGCACGCTGTCAGGGGCCTTCTGCTGAACGTGCTCGAGGATGACATCGTTGCGCATGGGAGGCTGGTACGGGGTCAGATAGATATGCTGAAGCACCGGGGTCATGTAATCGGTGCCGCCCGTGGCGTGGTCGCCCGGCATATCGACGACGACCTGCTTACCTTGCGCCGCCATCATGGCATCGACCCAATCGAACACTTCGGCCGACTCGTCAATCCACATTTTGATAAGACCCTGGTTGCATTTGCCCGACGCATAGCGAGTAAGCTCGTTGAGAAGCTTCATGCCATCAACCTCGCCACCCTGGGCAAGCGCAGGCTTGGAATTTACGATGCCCCAGTACTCGCGCGTTTCGGGAACCTTGTCGTTTTTCTCGGCCACGATGAACTTCATGCCCGCGTCGGCGGCGGTGCCCGCCGCGCATAAACCTGCCGTGCCTGCGCCGATAATCAAAAAGTCCGTTTCTTCGGTCTTCACGATGTCGGCATCGGCGATTTCGGGCTCTTGGCCAAGCCATGCAGGAGCATCGGCCGCCACATCGGCCTTTGCTTCAACCGTTTCGGAAGCGCCCTTCGGCGCACACCCCGTCATTCCTGCCCCGACAACAGCTGCGCCCGCCAAAGCAGCACCCGTGACAAAATTGCGACGCGTCATGCGTGCGACGTTCCCCTGATTCTTTTCACTCATAGCACCCTCCTTGTCCGTGCCCTTCGATGTCGCAAACACTACAGCCGCAACGCACTCGTTTCGTCACCCCGCCGATGCGAAAAGGAACGCTCATCATGAACGACCAGGTATTCTTCGGGTGTTATCGGCAAAAAATAGCCTTGAGAGGGTGAGAGCCATCCCCTATTGAAAGCCCGTATTCTGTTACGATTTTTCCGCCATAAGCCGCACAATGGCCATCCGCAAATATGGAATCGCGCAACCCTAGACGAAAGGAAAGCCATGAAACCACGCGGCGAGGAGCTCATCGCCAATGGAAAAGACCGCAGCAGCGGCAAAGACGCAGCACGCACCTGCCTCGCGCTGGCGCTTGTGCTCGTTTCCTCCCATGTTCTAAACGCAGACATCTTCCCCACCGTTGCCCAGGATTTGCCCGCTGCTCGCGAGATATCAACGTATGGAGGCGTGGCATTTTCCGTCTTTCTGGCTGTTGCGGCTTACCGCAAACCCTCTCTTTTACGCGAGCGCTTCTGGTTTTTCGCATGCCTTGCAGCAACCGCGATTGCGGCAGCAAGCCTCTATGGAGGAATTGACGGACATTCGAGCCTCATGCTGGCCATCGGCAGCCCCTTTGGAGGAATCGGCGGCGCTTGGGTGTCTGTGCTTGTAGGGGTTTCGCTAGCGCAGCGCGGACCGAAGCACGCGTTCGTCGTTGTACCCACGGCGTTCGTTGTGCAATACGCCGCCAAGGCAGGGATTCATTTCTTAAACAGCTTACCCATCGAGGCGTCCGTTGCGCTGTATGCAACCTCACTGGCCGCAGCATGCCTTCTCGCGCGACCCGATGCCCATTCGGTCATGAAAAACATGAGAGACTCCGACGCCCCCGATGTGCTGAGCATAACAAGCCCATCGTCGTATCTTCCCTTTTCCAGCCTGATATTCGTATCGATTCTCCTGTTTAACATTGTCTGCGGGTATTCACTCGCAAGCAGCGAGGCAGAACCTTCCTTCGCCGCGTCTATGGCATCTTGCATTCCAGTCTGCGTGGTTTTTGCGGCTGCAACGATCCGCCGACCGCCTTCTCTCGACGCATCGTATCGCACAGCCGTACTCTGCATTATCGCAGGACTGCTCTGCGCGCCATTTGCTCTTCCTGCACTGCAAGACCAGACAGGAGAGCAGGCCTATATCGCACTGCTTTCGGCCGGATCCGATTTGTTCAATATGCTGGCATACTGCATAGTGGCCTCCGTCGGATACCGCAACAAACTTGGAGCAGTCTTCGTTGCCGCAACTGTTCTGGCCGCCCAGTGGCTTGGCATAGGAATAGGAGCCCCTATCGCGCAGATGGCAGCCGCCCTCGGCGCCCTTTCATCGCTATGGGCCACAGCCGCCATGGCAATCATCTTCTTCACATTCAACTATATAGGGCTGCGCAATTTCAGCTTCGATCGCGCGGTAGAAACGGTGCTGCCCGCCCATGCCGACGAAAATACAAGCGACGAAAACACCTCGGAAAATACCATGGCCCTTGAAGCGAAACCTTCTCGGGTCAAATCAGCAAGCACGAGCGACAAGGCAAATGAGCTCGGCATGGTAAGCCCAGCCGCAGCAACGCAGCCCGTTGTCGATCCAATTGACGAAGCATGCTCATCAGTCGCATGCGCATGCAATTTGACGAATCGTGAAACGGACGTTCTGCGCCTTTTGGCACGCGGACGCACAAGCCCCTTCATTCAAGAAGAGCTGGTGCTTTCACGCAACACCGTGAAAACCCATGTGCGCCACATTTACACGAAGCTCGACGTGCACTCGCAACAAGAACTAATCAGCAAGGTGGAGCAGAGGAAGACCGGCCTCGAATAGCCGCGGAAAGGGCCACCCTTCAAGGCCTCGCAGCCGAAAGCCTCCTCTGTCGAGCATGCTGGACAATATAACATCATTTTGTCCAGTACTCGACAACTAAATGGTGCCATAAACGAAGAATGGGCGCGTTTTTTAACATTCATTGCGATTCCGCAACCATTTATTATGATAAGCATCTCGGAAATGCCTCAGTTAGGTGTCCGCCATGCTGTCTGTCTCCCAAAGCGCCGAAATACTCAGCATCTCTTCCGCACGTGTGCGAAAGCTCGTCAGCGAAGGATCTCTCGACGGTGTAAAAATAGGCAGATCCTGGGCGCTGCAGGAAGCGTCGGTATACGACAGACTCTCGAAAAAGCCCGGCGCAGGAAGGCCTGCACGCACGACCGACAGCGCGCCCGCAGATAAACAAGTCCCAGCACACGACCTGCACAGCCTTTACCTTGAATGCAACCAGGCGTTTCAATTCGAGCCTTCGCTCCAGGCCATCGAAGAGGCGGAGACACAGGAAGAAGCGGGGTTCTATATGGCGGTCGCCGACTATTTCCTGCAGCACAAGCAGCGCGAATTGATTGCCCAGGGAGCGTACTAATGAGCGCGTAGGGATGCATCCTTGGAGACGAAAACGGCTCCGTGCGAAACGCCGCCGATTGTGCATCGCTTCATCATGGCTGTTGCGGGCAATGACGAGCGAAGGGTGACGAAAATCGGACGAGCGCCCACGAGCAAATAAGGGAACGATACCGCAAGACTGAGATCAATGATGAAATGGAGCAGCCGGAAAAGCCTATCCATACTATTTTGGCCGTTTGCGCAGCCGAAATGCACCCTTTGACGAAATAGCATGGATTCGCCCCAGGCATTCGGTCCTCATCGGCGGCGATGTTTGCAAAATACCAGTTCAGAAGCTTGCGCTCGATTCCTTCGAAGAAGATGAGGCGCGCTAGTCATACTATTTCGTCGATACGTGCATTTTCCTTGTACAAACGTACGAAATAGCATGGATTGCCTGCCTTCGTGTACGAAATAGCATAGATTTCAAGAAAGCAGAGCGCCCGAAGGCGTCTTTCGAGCATGACGCGCATGTTCTGCATGCCGCAATCCATGGTTGAAACAACAGAAAAGGCACCCGAAGGTGCCTTTTCTGTTAAAGCATATTGCGTATGCGAAGCACAGATGCGAATGCTCTAGCGCAAATTGTCCTGCACCTCGGTGCGAAACGCCACATGGGTCGCCACGCACAAGCGCGGGCGACTTTACGCCTTGGTATACGGCTCACTATCGGAACCGAGATCGGCGGCGAAGGCCTCGGCGCGCTTTGCGGCAACGGAAGCGTCGCTCGCGCTAGCTACGGAGGAGTCGAACCGCTTCGAGCCGGCCGCATGAGCGCCGACGGGAGCGGCGGCACGACACCTCCATAACAGCAGGACAACCGCCGCGAAAGCGCACAGTGCAGCTGCACATGCCAGCGCGAACATGCCGTCCGAGGTCTTCGCGAATCCGAGCGCGCCTGCCACCTTGTCAGCAAGCTGGTCGAGCGGATCGGCAGGCTTGCCGTCCTCGCCAGGACCAGAATCAGGACCGGGGGTCAAGGGTTCGTGCTCGAACTTAGGCGTAACCTCCACAGCATAGGTAAGCACGCCGTCTATCGTCGCGGGAACGCTTACCAGCGCAGGATCGCAGGAAAACTCGGCGTTGGCGGGAACAACCTCGAAGCGGCTGATAAGGTACAAGCCGGGCTCGAGCGAAGAAAACACCGCCTTGCCCGCCGCATCGGCATGCGCCGTCGCCTGCGGCTTGACTCCATGCTTTTCGGCATGGGCAAACACCTCATGCGCCGCCGCACGCAAACCCGCACCGTCAAGCGCCGCCCAATTGCGATCGACGCTCGAAAACGCCTCCTCGGTAGCATATGCAACCGAAGCAGACGCCCCGTCAACTTCGGCCGACGCAACCTTGGTCAGCGCATAGCCATCGCCTGCCAAAGCAACATGCTCGCCCGCGTGCTCGGCACCGCACGAAAGCTCAATCGATCCCAAGCCGGATGCGTAGGCGGGGCCGCGCCACGCAAAACACAGCAGCACGATCGCGCACGCAAGCAATACCGTCGCTGCGTTTCTCATGCTAATGATTGCGTCTTTTCGCATGCGCCCCTCCTTTCCTTTCATGCGGGCTATTTACCTGCGTTGCTCTATATGGCGCATACGAACCCGGCGCCGCGTGGCGGCCGGGCATGTTCGGCTCTCCGTACGGAACCCTGGCGTCCGAGCGTTCCGGAACCTGGACGCCCGGATACACGGGCGGAACCTGAGCCCCCAAGGGCTCGGGCGGAACCTGAGCCGCGGGGTGTCCAGGATAACCATGAGGCCCCCGCCGTTCATACGCAGCGCGCGAAAGCTCTTCGTACGAACGAGAGGCCGCAGCCCCCGAAACCACCGCTGCCTGCATGGCGGCTCGCGCTTTGTTCGAGCGCACCTTCAAAACGATCAGCACCACCGCTATGATCGCAAGCGCCAACATAAGCAGCGCATACGGCAGCGGAATGTTGATGAAGCTGCCCGTTTTGCCCACCGCCTCGTCCATGGATTCCTCGTAAGGAATGGCATGACCGCGCACCAACAGCCTATGCGAGTTGATGGCATACGGCGTGCAGGTAACCAGCGTGCAGAGGTCTTCCCCCTCGGCGATCGCAAGGCTTTCGGTCTCATGCGGCAGCACCGTCAGGATGCTGTCCACTTCGTAGGCGAACGTCTCGTTCAGCACGCGAATGTAGAACTGGTCGCCCGCAGCGAGCTTGTCGAGTTCCGTGAACAGCTTCGCCGAAGGAAGGCCGCGATGGCCCGAAAGCACCGAGTGGGTGGAAGGGCCGCCTACCGGCAGCGAGCTTGTTTCCACATGGCCCGCGCCCACCTGCAGCACGGGCTCTTCCACCGTGTGATAGATCGGCATGGTGACGTCAAGGCTTGGGATGGTGAGATACCCCATCATGCCATCGCCGTTGAGGTTCAACAAGCCGTCGTAATCCCGCCGCAGCGTTTCGGCCGAAATGCCCGAGACATCAATGCTGCCGTCGGTCGGTTGCACTCCGGCCAACGCTGCGACCTTGCTGTTGTAAGCATGCGCATCGTCGAGCATCTGCGCGTATTCTTCCTCGGTGAGGTTGGCAACCGCCGCATCGTAGTTGGAAATGACGCGGCTGGCATTGCGCTCCACCAAGAAATTGCTCACCGTGGGATAGAGCAAGATGCCCAGCCCTACCACCACCAAGATCAACGGCAGAAAATCGCCGAGTCGTTTACGCATGCGCACGTGCTCCTTTAGCGGACGCTGTGCTTACGACGAACAGCCCAAGCAATGCCGCCGATGATGGCGAGAGCGCCAACAACGGTGAAGATGATGGTGCCCATGCCGCCGGTCTCAGGGAGCAGCGTGCCCTTGTTGTTCTGGATGTTAAGAGCAACGTCGTTACCGCCGCCGTTCACCGTCCAGTTATTGAGCGTGCCATCCTGATCGTAGTTTGCGACAATCGCCACATCGACAGGTTTTTGGAGCTTGTTGTATCCATCGGGAGCCTTAGTCTCGACGAGCTGGTACTCAGCAGCATCCAGACCCTTGAAGGTGATCTTACCGCTCTCGGGAGTGGTGATGGTGTCAACCGCATTGCCTTCGCCAGTCTTTGCGGAACGCACGACAGCGGGCTGGGTCTCGTCGCCAGCGTTTTCAACAATCAGCTTGATCGGGGTGCCTTCACCCTTCTTCTGCAGCTGGAAGACAGCGCCGGCAAGGGCGGAACCGTCCATGCCGTCGGTCTTGTTGATGTCGAAGTCGAAGGTGTAGCCGTGAGTCACGCTGGGAACAGAAGTACCCGTACCACCCTTGATGGGGTCGTTGCTGTACTCGAGCTTCGCGCTGTTGCCTGCGTCATCCTGGCCAGCAACGGCATGCTCATTGATGATTGCAGAGTAGGTCACCTTGATTTCCTGGCCAGCCTTGTCACCATGCTTCGTCTTGAAGTCGGTCATGATGATTTTCAGCTCGGTAGCAGCGCCATTGCCACCCGTGGCAGAGACGGTGTAATCGACGTCCTTCTGAAGCTCGGAAGCGCCAATGGTCACCTTGATGCTGTTCTGGTTAAGCGTCAGGCCCTTGGACAGGGTATCGACAAAGTTGAACACATAGGTGGTGTACTCGGTCATGTTGGGAACCTTGGACTTCAGCTCGAAGTTCAGCGTGTCGCCAACCTGAGCGTCTGCATGGTTGTTGTCATCAACGGTCTTGCTGATGGTGGGATACTCGCTCTTGAGGTTCACATTCTTGTCAGCCGCGACCACATTCGCCAGGATGGCGTCGGTTCCGCGATCGGCGGTGGAACCGCCCTGCGGGGAGACCACATAGTAGCCGAAGGCAAGGCCCGAGAACGTGGCGACATAGGGAGCACTGCCCCCAGACGCCGTCGCGCTGGATGTTGCTTCGATACCGTTCTTCTTCGCCCAGTCGGAAGCCTTCTTGGCGAAAGCAATCACGTTGGCTTCGTCGTCGCTACCGAGACCGGTCACGTACTCAATTGCCTTCTGAGAAAGCGCGTCGCCGTCCAACGTGGCCATATCGCCACCAATTACGGTCTTAAAGAACGGTGCCCACGCAGTATTGAGCGTGTAGCTTGCATTCTTGCCGTCAGCGGTGACCGTGGCGGAGAACATCTGCCACGCCTTGACCTCTTTGCCGTTAAACTCGGCGCTCTGATTCGTAATGGTCAGATTGCCCGTGGTGGCCGCGAAGGCCTTCGAAGGAGCAATGACAAACGCCATAGCGAGCGCCATCATTGCCGCGACGAAAAGCGCCACGGCTTTTCTTGCTGTTGCTTGCATGCTCATTTCCTTTCTCTTGTCATGCTTCTTTTTCTCTATGAAGAAACCGACCTACGTCGATGTCTCACCTTGTTCGTTGCGAGTGCAGCGCTTCGACACCGCACCCGCTTTACATCTTTACATGCGTGGCAGATTGAACAGCGAGGCCCGTTCTGGCTGCCTAGCATGCGCGCCTGCCGGCTTCACGGGCGATGCGGCAAACGACCCCACCGGCTGCATTCCAAGCGACTGCGCAAATGCAGCCTCTTGCGCGGCGATCATGCTGCGCCGTTTGCGCCACAGCGCGCCGCCGCCCAGCAGAGCCAGCGCCAGCAGGATTAGCATCCACAGTCCCGAACCGCCCGTCTCGGGCAGCATGGGCAGATGTGTGTTGGTGATTTCAATCACGCGGTCCGTGCCATCAACGCGGTAGGTGACGGTATAGCCCGCTTCCTCCAGGCTCTTCCATGCGCCGTCAACCAGCACCTGGACCTCGGTTGCCTCATAGGTGTAGTAGTGAATGGCGCCGTTCTCGTCCGCAAAGGCCACAGGCAGACCCGCCACCACACGGCGCCAGGTCTCCGTCCAGCCAGATGCGTTGTCTGCCTCCGTCAGGTCGACCTGCTGAGGATTGGCAATGGTCTCGGTCGTGGCGCCATTGCCGTCCTGCACGATGAGGCCGTTCGGCACGATCTTCTCGCCCGCATCGTTGGTATAGGAACCAACCAGCTGCACGCGAATGGCGTCAGGGCGCAGGCCCTCCTTATCGCCGGCGTCGTTCCAAATCTTCTGGATGGTCACATCCACGCGCGCCTCGCAGGGGTCCTGGCCTTCGTCGGGCTCGGGGGTGAGCGCGCCGCCGTTGCCGGTCTGCGCGGCATCGAGCATGAGCACGGCCTTAGCCGGGCTTGCATACACGCCGAGCGGCTCTTGGAAGCCCGTTCCCGCAGCGCCAAGACGAATCGCATCCTTTACGCCTACCCACTTGGTATCGTCATCTCCGGCAGCTCCGCTTGAGGCTACATTCTGGTCATAGCAATTCACCAGCTCGAAGAAATCGACATCGTAGCGGTCGAGAGCTGTATTCAATGTGCCCGCTCCTTCATCGAGCACAGCAGAAGCCAGCGTCTCGCGACCGCCAACACCGTTACGGACAACAGCGTTGGTAGCGCCGTCAATATGAGGCCTATAGATGCGATAGACGTTGTAATTGCCCGCATCGTCGGCACCCACGATATCTTCCATGTTGTTGAAGTCCCACACGCTCTTGAGCTTGATGTTCGCAAACGGATCGACCTTTTCAGCCGTGCCACGCACCACGTCGGCGTAGTACATGTCGTTGTGATAGAGCACGCCTTCGTCGTTGAGGCCCGAGAAACCGCCCGCATAACCGGTGGCGCGGTCGGCCGCGCCGTCCGCATTCTGCGATGCGCCGCCGCCGAAGACGTCGTAGCCGCTGACAACACCCGTGACCGAGCAGCCCTCAACGCGAGCGCGGTTGCCCTTGATAAGCTCGACAGTGAGGTTGGACCTGGCGTTTTCGGTATCGGTGATGCCGGCCTCGGTGCAAGGGAGCTTAATGGTGGAGTCGCCGATGGTGATGATGGCCACGTCGGTTTCCTGCTGATTCTCGGAACTCGCCTTGGAAAGCGACACTCCGATCTTCAAGCCGAAGAGATTCACGTACACCGCGTCGCCATCGGCGAGCACCTTAAGATCGAAAATCTTGCCGATGCCAAACCAATCACCCAAGTTGACAAGGCCGAGGCCTTCAAGCCCAGGAATATAGAGCACCTTGAGCAGCGCATTCACAATGAAGAGCACCAAATCGAGCAGCGGAGAGCTCGCATCGGCATCCACCAGGTAGGCACGCTCGGCCTCGCCGGCAAAACCGCCCGCGACCTCACCGCTCGTGACCAGTTTGAGGTTGCCCGCGTCGCAATCCTTGACGCGCGCGAGGTCGGCATAGCCCACGAAGCCGCCCGCAACCTCGCGGCCCGATGCCGCATCGGTACCCAAGCCGTAATCGGCACCGTTATGGGTGGAGGTTACGGTGTAGCCGTCGGCCACGCCCGTGACCGTGGAGCGCTCGACATGCGCACCCCACACATCGAGCACGCCCGCCGTGGCACCAAGCAGGCTGCTGAACTGCGCGTTATCCACATCGACCGTGCCGGCCTTGCCCAGATGGCCCACGAAGCCGCCCGTGTAGTTCACGCCGAACACACTCATAAGGTCGGTCACGGAGCAGTCTTTCACCGAGCCGTTCACCACGGAGCCGGCAAAGCCGCCCGCCGTACCGGTGAACCGCTTAGAGCTCAGAATGCCCTGCGTGGAGCTATCGTTCGCACGCACCTGGAAGCCATCGGCCACGCCGTCCACGTTCGCGTGATAGAAGTAGGGGCGGAACGCATCCACTGCGGCAATGTTACCCGCTTTGATGAGGCCGAGCAGCAGGTTGGTGCTCTGGTCGCCCTCGGTAGAGCCGGCAACGCTGGCAACGCCCGTCACATCGGCCTGACCCACAAAGCCGCCGGCGTACTGGCCGCCCTCGACGCCGCGCAGTCCGTTGACGGAAACGGTGTCAAGCCCGGAGATGCCGCCCTCCTGCGTACCGACCACAACCGCCTTGGCGGAGCCGGCAAAGCCGCCTGCCGCGCGAGCATACTTGCGCGCGTCAGCGCTGCCGTACGCACCTTCGATGATGAAGCCCCAGGCACCCGCCGCTGCATCGGCCGCTTCATCGACGGCAGACACCGAAGCGCCGCGCACGGTAGAAACCGTGGCGTTCAAAACCGAGGCTACGCTACTCGGGGTTTCAATGAGCTTGTCGAGCAGCTTTTGCAAAAGGCCGCTCGACGCGCTGTTGGTGTTCACGTCGGCCACACCCGCAGCGGTGATGATGCCCGCATAGCCACCGATGCAGTTGGCACCAGACACCTTGCGGAGGTTCTCGACGTTGCAGCCCGCAGCCTGAGCGCCCTCATGCGTGGCGCCCGTCGTCCAGCGATCGCCATCCTTGTCCGCATCCGCGAAGGTGGCGTCGCCCCAAATCTGAGCGCCCGAAGCGTAGCCCACGTAACCGCCAGCGAAACCCTGCTCAAGCTCGGTATCCGTACCCGTGGCAGTTACCGTCATGCCCTTGCGATAGCCCGTAACACTGGAACTCTTCACCACCGGCACCAGAACATCAAGTGCTGAGACCAAGCTGTCCAGATTCAAGCTGACCAGGTTGAGCAGGTCAACGCTGCCCAGGCTTGCCGCGTCGGCCGTCTCCATGGAGCCGGCAAAACCGCCCGCAGCACGCAAGGCAGAAACCGTCTTGGTATCCGTCGCCTGGCCGTGCGTGATCACGCCACCGTGCATGAGGCCCACGTAACCGCCGGCAATGCCGCCGCGCGACGCGTTGGCCTCGGTAGAATGGGCCGTGCGGCCAGCCACCACGTTCGTACCGTATATATAGGATGCAACGAAATTGTCGAACTCTTCCTGAGAGCCGAAGACGTTGTTCGCGGCATCGCCGATTTGCGGGCCATAGCCGCCTTGCGAGCCCACGTGTTCGGCCCATGCGTTCCAGCTTTCAAAGGGCATGCCGCGCAACGGGCCCGTGACCTCAGTGTTCTCCTGCGTAGGATAGGTCACCTCAAGAGCGCCAAGCAGGTTGTTCACCTCAACCAGACCGAAGAGCAGGCTGAGGTTACCCGTACTTGCCGTGTCGGCGGGCTCGAGCAGGCCCGTGAAGCCGCCTGCGAACTCGGCGCCATAGACGCTGCGAATGCGCTCGGCGGAAGCCATGCGCTGCGTGCCCGTGTAGTGGTTCGACCCGTCGTTTTCCTTCTTCCACGAGGCATTATTGTTGCCCCAAATATGACCGCCCTCGTTATGGCCCACGTAACCGCCGACCATGCCGCGCATCGCTAGCTTGTCGGATGCGGCCTGGGCACGCACTGCACCGCCGCACGGAACGCAGGTGGTTTCGCTATTGCGGATGGTGGGAACGAAATCCTGCACCAAAGATGCCAGCGTGCCATTGGTGCCTATCAAGCCTTTGAGGATGGAGGTGTTATCGGCAAGCACGCTCGCCACATCACCCGGGGCAATGCCACCGGCGTAACCGCCCGCCTTAACCTGACCAACGATATACGAGAAGTTGTACGAGTTCGAATCCTGAATGTGACCGCCCTTGACCTCGCCCACGAAGCCGCCGGCGCTGCCCACCGGGTTGGCTGCGCTGCCGGGATCGGCCGAACCGTCGCCCAAATCGCCCTCGGGAAGGCTTGTCTCGGTTGCCAGCGCGGCAAAGCCGCCCGTGCCGCCATTGACATCGGAATGCTCAACGGTAGAAACCACCACGGAAAGCGCCCCGGCGATGTCGGTGAGTTTTATGGCCTGGCCCAACACGTTGAGGCCCTTGCCCACCGAAGCGGCGGAGCCAATGTCCATCTTGCCCATGTAGCCGCCCGCATAGCGCGGAGCCTTGACTGCGTATGCGCTTTGTCCATTGAAGTACGAGCTTCCGTCGGCGCCCTCAAGCTCGGCAGGCTCAACTACGCCTGTGTGGCGCAGCTGCGTCACGTCGCAATTGGAAACTTGCACGCCCGAGCCGTACCCGATGAAGCCGCCTGCGGAACCGGACTGGGAATCAAGCATGTCCATACGCGTCGAGGTTACGATAAGACCTGGATTCTTCTCATCGGGAGCCGCCACACCGGAGGTTGCTTCAACCGTAGAGGCATCGGATTTCACACCGGCATTCTTAATGGAGGGAACGTAGGCGCCCATAACGCCCAGCAGTTCTTCGACGCCAATGCTCAAATCGGCAATGCCGCCCAGAATGCTCACGCCTCCATCGGCTGCCGCAAGCGCACCGGAGGTCACCTTACCGCCGAAGCCGCCGGCATAGCTGCCGCCCGTGACCTGAGCGATGTTATAGACCGCCCAAGGGTTGCCCTGGTTTTCAACCGTGCCGCTCTGGAAATCACCCGTAAAGCCGCCGGCCATATCGGCCGAAACCGTACCGCCGTTGATATACGAAACGTCGACATTCGTGTACGAAGGAATCATGCACCCCACGGCGTTGAGCAGGTTGTTCACGGACAACAGCCCCTTAATGGCCGCCTCGTCGGCGACATCGGCAAGACCGCCCGTGCGCGAGACGCCCACGAAGCCGCCGGCGATGCCGTCTTCCAGATGAGCGGTGACGCTTGCGAGGTTCTTTACATGACCGTCGGTGACCTCGGCGCTGTTTGCGGAGGCGATGAAGCCCGCCGCCGCAAAGCGCGTGGTGCCTCCGTCGGCATCGTTATTGCCCGTGGACTCCACGGTCATACCTGCGGGTACGCCGGCAACCGTGACGCCATCCATCTTCACCTCGAGGCCATCTGCCACCGAGAGCAAGCCGTTGAGTTTGAGCGCACCGAGGCCAAGAAGGTCGAGTCCGCCCGTGGACGCCAAATCGCCCGGGCCAACCAGGCCCGCGAAACCGCCAGCATTGTTCTTGGCCGTAACCGACTTAATATTCGAGATGTTCACCACGCTGGTCGTCGGCGCTACCGCTGCCGATTCGTAGGCGTCGTCCGCACGGCCGATCTTACCGCCCGTGGCCTTGCCGATGCCTCCGGCAGCACACGAATCACCCGCCGTCACGGTAAAGCCATCCGCCACACCGCTTACCGTGGTCGAACTCACGTTGAAGGGCAGATATCCGCCCAAGCCGATGGTGGTATTCAGCACGCCGCCGACCGATGCCGTACCCAGACCGCCCGCGATGCCGCCGGCATACGAGCCGTCGGCAGAAACCGAACGAAGACCTTCGATCGAACATCCCATACCGCTTGCTGCATAGGAAACGGTGCCTTGACTCCATAATTTGACGTCGCTTACATGGAGGTCGTCGGATGCTGCAATAACCGCACCGTCGCCACGGCCTACCATGCCGCCCGCGAAGTCGTTGGCGGAATGCACAGTGAACTCACCCTTCATCTGCACTCCAAGAAGCTTCGACTCCTCAACGCCTACAAGGGAAAGCAGATTCTGCGCCGCTTCGGGATCGCTCGTCAGGAGACCCGTAAGCAGGCCATTGACGCCGGCCAAAAGATCGGAGTTCTTGTTTTCACCCTGGCCGAGGTCGGTCGCCCAGCCAACCGTGGCCGCGCCTGTAAAGCCGCCGGCCAACGCTTTGATGGAGCGCTTGCCATCATGTTCCTCTTCGTGGCCGGTGGCAGAAACATTCGCCGCACCTTCCACAGACGCATCCACCGCATAGCTGTTCGCCATGGCGCCTGCAAAGCCGCCCGCATAGCTGGCAGCAGTTACCGTTACACCCGAGCGAACCGTGCATCCGGCAGCAGCGCTTTGTGGCTGAGCAACACGCACCAGCTCAACGCCGACCTCAGACAAGGCGCCCTTCATCACGTCATTGCGCATAAGGCCCGCAAAGCCGCCCGCATACAAACGGCCCGTCACTGTATAAGGATTAATGCTCTCTACCGAGCACTCCTGTGCGATGGTTCCCACCATGACGCCCGCAAAGCCGCCCGCATAATCGTTGTCCGCTGAACCAATAACCTCGCCCTCGGCAAAGTTGTGTACCGAGCAGTGCGAAATCATAGGATTGAGGTAATCCACGGGAAGAAGCTCACCCGCCTTGATGATATTGCTATCAAGCAACAAGGTAATAAGGTCACCCAAACCAAGACCGGGAATGATGTTCAGGATATTCGTCAACAGCTTCACGATGTCGTCGAGAGCCTCAGACAGGATGCTATAGACCGTATCGCCCTGAGCGTATCCAACAAATCCACCGTTCATCTGGGCGACGGAGGATACCGAAGCCTCGTGCACTTCGCAGCCCGACACCTCAACATCGCCCACAACACGACCCGCGAACGCGCCCGTCGCCAACGAGGGGTCTGCCGCACGAACATTAAGGAGGTTTTCAATCAGGCCATTAAGGCTCAGCTTGCCAAGCGTGAGAATCTCGAGAAGAGTGCTCAGCAAGCCGCCGACAACGACGCCCAAAACGCCAAGCAGCCCGCTGATAAGCGACTGGTCAACACGCACTTCGGTGGCGTGGTTTTCCACCGACACCTTTTCAAGCGTGATGTTGCTTACGGTTGCCTTCGTCGGCACCGCAAAGGGGTCCCGCTCGTCAATCTTGTTGGAGATAGTACCGAAAAAACCGATACCCGTATATTTGCTCACATCGAGCTTGGCATCAGACTGCACCACAATCACATTGGAGATGACCGGGTTGGCCACCGCAGTAACATCGACAATGCCCGAGCCATCCTCCTTGATGCATTTCCAGAGGCTGCCCGCCGTATCGGGCGTATCACTCTTTGCACCAAGCATGGTGCTCGAGAACATAAGGGGCTCCCAATTGCCGCCGGCGCTCAAATCAATATCACGGAAGATGATGTAATTGGCGTCGACGGAGTAAGTTGCTCCGCTGTCTTCGATGTCCATATTCGGGTTGATTTCGCCCGTTTCCTGATTGACGCCGCAACGTCCAACGGTCTCGAGCGCGCCGCCGTCGGCTTTATCGATTTCTCCAAAGGTAAAGTCCTTCTTGCCGTTTTGCAGCGCAAGAAGATCGGCATCGCCGCCATAGAGCATGATTGGCTCACCGTTTTCGTCTTTATCGACCTCCCAGCCTTTAAAATCATGATAAATGGCCTGGTAAACGGGCGTATAAACTCTTTTGCCTGACCCAATCGCGCGCAGCTGCTGCTCGTTGCCGATAAGGATGTATTTTGTTCCATTGATATTCTTGACAACCTGACCCGCGAAGTCACGGCCGCCCAGCGCGTCCACTGCAGCGCGATCGGCAACCAGCACGTTGCCGGTCGCTTCACCGTCGCCCTGCTGCAGGACCTCGGCGCCTTCAATCTGCGCGGCATCTTGCTCGGCATCCGACACCTCGTCAGACGCATTGCCTTCGAGAGACTCTTCGCCAGATGCATTTTCGTCGGACGCACCTTCGTTGGAATTTTCGCCATTGGAAGTATTGTTGTCAGGAGCGCCTCCATTAGGCGTAGCGACGTCAGACCCGTCACCGTTGGAACCGCTTTCGTCAGAAGACTCCCCATCAACCGGGACTTCATCAAAGAAGGCTACAGGAGAAAATGCGCTATCGAAAAACGACAGGTCGAAGCCTTCTGATTCGGAAAGACCCCCCCCGATGCGGTATTTTGCTCAACAGATTGAGAATGGGAGCCCATCTCAGCAGACGCTTGCGTGTCGGCATACGCCCTATAACTTGCAGGAGACCAACCAAGCGCCAACGAAAACGTCAGTGCGGCCACTATGGTTTTGCGGAAAAGCACGGTGCCCCCTTGAAACAAAATTTTTCGATTATAACGGATTCGAGGGAAGTGCATAAATTATCCAGAGAATCCCTTTTACGTTTTATCACTTCTATATTTTTCGTCAACTTCGAGAGCACGAGATATCCCCCAGAAGCAATTCTTGTGGGTATCTAATTCATAATTGCTACATATTTAGAATCATTTATAGAGATGCCCAGCCCAGGCATGGAACGAGCCGAATCGGGCCTCTATCAATCCCAAAAACACCTCAAGATATTCCTCGCGTGCTTCAAACATGGCAGCAAGCACCTCTACGGCATCGGGCGGCATAAGGCCTGCATAATGAGCAAGGTCTCGGCGGTTCATTTCGGCATTGCATTCATTGGTAAGAAGATAGTCCGCCATCACGGCATTGTGCGAAACGCCGCATGCAAGCTGCACGCTTGCGCACACCACGCCAACACGGTCTTTTCCGTTCGCGCAATGAACGAGTGCAGGTTTGCCGTCGGCAATGACGCTTCGCGCGATGGACCGCACCGCATCCGCGTGATCGGCCATGACGCCATAGAGAAAACGCATGCGCTCTCCAGGGCGGCCATACGCCGCCTTTACATGGCGCGACTTGGTTTCCTGCGTACGAGATTCATCGTCCTGCAAATCGACCGGACATATGCGCACCTCGAAGGCGCTGCGGACCGTCGCGGGCTCAGGATTCGCCACGCGCTCCGCCTCTTTGCGCAAGTCGTACACAACCTCTATCCCTAACGCACGTAGCGCTTCGACATCTTCTTCCGTCGCTTCGGTCAGGGCGCGGGAGCGAAACAACGTGGGCAGGCCGCCTCCGCCATCAAGGCCAGCACACAAACGCAAACCGAACTTCTCACGCAGATTGAACGAAACGCCGTCACTCACCACGCGGCACCGCCCCTTCTTCCTGCCCGAGCAAAAGTGCCATCATCTCCTGGCGGTCGTGCACGCCGAGCTTTGCATATATATGGGCCACGTGGGTTTTTACCGTGTTGCCCGAAAGGACCAAATCCTCCTGGATGCCCGCACGGGTGCGCCCGCGCGCCATGCACGCGAACACATCGCGCTCACGCGGCGAAAGACCATAGGCATCAGCAAGGTCTTCGCAGCGCTGAGCAATCAGGGTATGGAGACGCTCCGTCGCATCGGATTCCTCTTCATCGGCTTCGTCGGAGACAACCTGCTCCATCGATGCGGCAACGTTCGAAGAATCAGATGCGACCTCTTGCGAGCCAGAAGCGGAAGCGCCCTGCGCCCACGAACCTCGACTCCAGTTCGCCCGCATGGCAAACACCACCACGGCATAAGCCGCCAAGAGCACGAGCGTCGTATCGACCACCGTGGCGCGACTCATAAGCACAACCCAGACAATGGACACGCCCGCGTACACCGCGCAGGCAAACCCGACCACGCGATACGAGGGAACGTCAAGCGCATCGAGCGCAGCAATAACCACGCACCAGAACAAAAGATGGGCGAACAGCTCGTCAAGCTGCACAACCGTGCTCAAAAACATTGCTTCGACGCTATTCGGCTCAACATGCAAGGCCATAGCGAACATGCCGGCCAATGTCACCAATATGGCAGGCTGAAAACGCATGGAAACGGGACGCTCCTGCACGGCAATCAGCGCAAAGCGCCCGAAAACAACCAGGCAAATGCCGCCAAGAGCGAGGCTTGCCATCCACGCGATAGATTCGGAAAGGCTTGTATGGGTGTCTCCCCACATGCCAAGGAAGCTCATAGCTCGCACGACGGCAAGAAGAATTGCCGCCACGGCCATAATGGCCATAAGGTCTCGCTTTTCGGAGCGGCCCATAGCTACGACGCGCGGGCGGCTAGGGATGCCGAACTCGGTGTGCGTACGCGACTTGCGCGCCGCAACCCCGGGGTCGATCCACGGATTACGTTCCACCTGGACCCTGGCCGCAACGCGAGCCGCCTCGAAGACCAAGGCCGAAACAACAGGAAGAACGACAGCAACGGCAACTTGGAGATCCGAGCCCAAGGAAACCCCAAAGACCTCTACAAGCATGAGCTTTACAAACAGCGCAGCTACGATGCTCCACACCGCGCATGAAAACAACTGAGTGCGGGCAAGAAGCACGTTATAACGAGCAACCAGCCAAAAATACCCCACGCCCGAAACACAGAGGCCAAACGCAGCCAACGACCCCGAATCGAAGAGGTCCTGCCGATAGGCCAGGGCAAAGCACGCCGTGCCCATTGACGCAAGCAAGGGCAGTGCCGTAACAAACAGCTTGTTGCCCCTGCGCATCCCATGCGGAAAAATCGCGAACAGAAGGCTCAGGATCAAGATTCCGGCCAAGAAAAACGTACGGGGGTTTGTCCAACCCTGCATGCCGTCCGAAGCGGGCATGAAGCCAAGAGTGTGCCCCATGAGAGTGCACCACACAAGATTGAGACAAGAGCCGAGCGCACACAGCACGATGCAGGCGTTCGGCCGCACTGAAGAAACGCCCATGCGCACCCCCTTGATCCCCTCTTGCAGCAAAAGACGTTCCGACTGATTTTATCCCAATTATTCTCCGAAAGAAAACAAATGTGAGAATCACCCTTCTGGGTGATGCCGATGACCTGGGGTTTTATAAAATCGTATTTCGCGGCGATACGAATCTCCCCTACGGCTTCCTACTATGGTCGCGCATGCGCGCGCAGAGGCCGCGGGGCGCCCTCCTACCTTGCCCCCGCTCTACGCGCGCCTTCGTCTCTAAAGGGAGAAAGGAGGGGGAATCTACAAGACGAAGGCATGGACGGAAAACCGTCGTCACGTGATACAACAAGGGGGACATATGTCTATCAAAAGCAAAATCGCGATAATCGCGGCTTGCCTTACCTGCGCGTTCTGCTGCATAGCGGGATGCGCGCCGCAAGAGCAGCCCGACCAAACGCCGGCAAGCGCGCCGACCGCAAACGAAAGCGCAGAAGAAACCGCCGTCACGCCTGAGCAGCAAAAGGTCATCGACGGCGAAGAGGGCATCACCAACGCCGACATCAACGAAGACGCCTATCCGGGCAAGGAATACCTGGACGGCCTGTACGATCGATGGGAGACCCTTGGCGAGGAGCACGCGCCCGAAATCCGCACCCTGCCGAACGGCCAGATGGTTCAGCGCACTCCCACCGAATACGAAGTGCACCCCGACGCTTGGCAGATCCAGGCGGGATCCAATTCATACAACACCTACTGGCTCGGCGCCGACGACCGCGGTTGCGAGTCGTGCCACGCCGACTTGGACGCTCTGCTGAAGAACCTTCCTTACGAGCATCCCGTTGCCTGGAACGAAACCCTAAACAACGAGACCACGCTCCAGCAGTGCTTGTTCTGCCACTCCTACGCACCCGGCTATATTGCCAAGCAGTACGAGTTCGGCACCTTGATGCACGGCATCCACTACTCCGGCCCTGGAAAGGGCAAGTTCGAGGGCGACTATGAGGGCAACTGCATGTCCTGCCACAATGCCACCGAAAATGGTCAGAACATGGAGCTGTGGGACCTGACCAAATACGATCGCCTCTGGGGCATCAATAAGGTCGAAAACGTTCAGGGCGACTTCGCCGTCGAGCAAGACACCGTCCATAGCCAGGACGAAGTGTTCTCCTACGACTGGATGCATGCCTACTACGACAACATGCGCCATGGCGCAGGCGTCAACGGCCTGAACCTCGAAATGCCTCAGAGCTTGTTCGACAACTGGGAGATCACCATCGAGGGCAACGTGCCGAACCCCTATACCGCCAAGCTTCCCGACTTGATCGCTGAAGCCGAAGAAGCCGGCGTCATTGTGACCAAGGCCTCCAAGATGGTCTGCGACTGGAACCCGGTCGGCGGCGGCGGCGTCACCAACACCGAAGTCACCGGCATCCCGGTGAGCTGGCTGATCGAGAAGGCCGGCGGCTACCTGAACGACACCACGGGCGTCCGCGTCCTGCGCGCCGACGGCAGCTCCAAGCGCGCCTTCCCGAAGGATAAGCTCGATGACAACGAGGCCCTGCTCGTCTACAAGATCGGCGGCGAATACCTCGACGCCACGCGCGGCTACCCCTGCACCAACTGGGTCGAGGGCGTCGACGCTCAGATCAACTCCAAGCAGGTCGCAAGCTACAAGGTGACCAACGAAGACATCGACTACACCGACAAGTGGGCCGGCAACCCCAACGCCTGGCATAACGAGAACGGCGACGCGATGAACAAGCCCAACGCCACCAACCTTGGCGTGCCTGACGGTCTGCTTATCCAGAACGGCCAGCCGTTCACCTTCAACGGCTACGTTGACGCTTACGACAAGAAGATCGCCAGCATGGAGTTCTCCATGGACCAGGGCGAAACGTGGACCAAGTTCGATTTGCCCGAAACCGACGTGAACAAGATGGTCTGGTGGAACTTCACCTGGACGCCTGAAAAAGAAGGCGCCTATTGCCTGACCGTCCGCGCAACCACCGAAGACGGCGAAGTAAGCTTCGAGACCCAGACGGTCATGGTCAACGTCAAGGACGTCATGCCCACGCCCGAACAGACCACCGTGCTCGAGACGGCAAGCCTCGTTCCCGCACCGGCCGCAGCGGACGCCGCCAAAGAGGAAGAATAGGAGAGCCCAGCATGAAGTTTTCCGCACCTAAGAAGATTTTGGCCGGAGCGGCAGGCGTAGCCCTGATCGCATCGGGAGCCACCGTGGCATTCGCCAAAAACGGCCCCGAAGTCGAGGGGCTTTCGCACGACGTGGACGGCAGCACCATCGACTCGCACCGTCTAACGCTTGACAAGGATTTCGTCCATGTGGCCGACGTGCAGGGCACCTTCACCTTCAATCAGGAAGGCGTGACCCCCAACGACGAACTGTTCAATGTGTTCGGCGCCGCGTTGACTTCGATGTGCTCGAAGCCTTCCGTCGAAATGCTGGACAACGGCGAGGGCGTTGCCAACTATTATGTGAACGTAGGCGGCAATATCGAGAAGAATTTCACCGTCAACGTTTCCGAAATGAAGGAAGCGGAGCAGCAGGCCCTTATGGGATGCTCGTGCGCGACGGGCAAGCCTTTCGGCCAGGCCGCCGTTGTGGGAGTGCCGCTCGAGTCGGTCGTCAGCATGGCGAACCTCGAAGAGGGCGTGAACACCGTGACCGCCTATGGCGCCGACGGCTTCGGCCAAGCGCTGCCCCTGCAGTACGCACTCGACAAGAAAGCATTGCTGGTATATGAGGTGAACGGCGAGGCGCTGAAGTCCACCGACGGCTCCGCCGTGCAGCTTTGGCTGCCCGAAACGGTTGCGCGCTATTTCACGCGCAACATCGTGAACATCGAGCTGACCCGCGAGGCCGAAGAGCCCGCCGTGCAGCAGACAGATCCCCAGTTCCGCAACAAGATCGACATCCAGAACACCTCCGACGGATGCGTCTTCAAGGCCGGCTACGACATCACCTTCGAAGGCGTAGCCGACGATTGCGGATCGCCGATCACCGCGATCGAGTTCTCGTTCGACGACGGCGCCACCTGGACGAGCTGCGCCACCGAGGGCACAACCGCCGACAAGTGGGTGAACTGGCAGTTCACCACGTCGTTCGCCGAAGCCGGCAACTACAACCTGTCCGTGCGCGCGAAAACCGCCGACGGGGTTGTATCTCCGCTCGAAGCGACGCTTGAGTTCGAGGTCATCGAATAGCGCTGCGCGCGAGGCCGCAGAAGCAACGACACGCGTCAACCAACGTGACGCAAACGCAGGAAAGGGAGCCCCAGGCTCCCTTTCCTTGTATCTGACGAGCGCAAGACACACCCGTCAGTGAACTGATTGCGATGGCCGGAAGGCCGTCGTCTCCTACTTCATCAATTTGGCAATCTCGTTAGCAAATGCCACAGGGTCCTCAAGCGGCATGCCTTCCACCAGCAGCGCCTGGTTATACAGCAGACTTGCATAGCTTGCCACCTTGTCCGCATCGCCCGATTCCTGTGCCGCCTTAAGCGTTGCGAAGATCGGATGCTGCGCGTTCACTTCAAGCACGCGCTGGCTTTTGATGTCTTCGCCGCCGTCGGGCATCTGCGACAGGATTTTCTCCATTTCAAGAGACACGGGGCCTTCAGCCGTGATGCACGCCGGGGCATCCTCCGCGGAAGCAAGACGCGTGGACACGCCCACCTTCGACACGTGGCCACCCAGGGCATCCTTCATGGCACCAAACAGGCCTTCGTTTTCCTTGGCAGCCTCTTCGGCGGCCTTCTTCTCATCCTCGGTCTCCAAGCCAAGATCGCCCGACGCCACGTTCTTCAGCGGCTTTTCGGTGAACTCCTCGCCCTCGGAAGCGGGCTTGCCGTATCCCATCATGGCCTGGAAGCAGAATTCGTCCACGTCCTGCGTGCACAGAAGCACGTCGTAGCCCTTGTTCATGACGGCCTTCACCACCGGCATCTTCGCCAGGCGCTCCACCGATTCGCCGGCGGCATAGAAGATGGACTCCTGCCCCTCGGGCATGGCGGCGATGTATTCGTCGAGCGTGATCATCTTCTGCTCCTTGGCAGAATAGAAGAGCAGCAGGTCGGCCAGCTCGCCCTTGTTCATGCCGTAGCTGGCGTAGATGCCGTACTTCAGGCCGCGGCCGAACTGCTCAAAGAACGCCTCGTAGGCCTCGCGGTCGTTATCGCGCATATTCGCCAGCTCGCTCTTGATCTTCTTCTCGAGCTTCTTGGCGATCGCGCGCAGCTGGCTGTTATGCTGCAGCGTTTCGCGAGAGATGTTGAGCTGCAGGTCCTGGCTGTCCACCACGCCGCGCACGAAGTTGAAGTAATCGGGCAGAAGCTCCTCGCACTTCTCCATGATCATGACGTTGGAGCTGTAGAGCGCCAGGCCCTTCTTGAAGTCCTTGCTGTACAAATCATACGGCGCGCGGCTGGGGATGAACATGAGCGCATCGTAGGTCAGAGCGCCCTCCGCATGCACCTTGATGGTGCGCACCGGATCAGCGAAATCGTGGAAATCGGACTTGTAGAACTCGTTGTATTCCTCCTCGGTCACGTCGGACTTGCTGCGCTTCCAGATGGGAATCATGGAGTTGATGGTTTCGGTTTCGGTGTAGTGCTCGAACTCGGGCTTGTAATCGTCGCCGGCGTCTTCGGGCTTGGGCAGCTCGCGCGTCTTGTCGCACTCCATCTGAATGGGATAGCGCACGTAGTTGCTGTACTTCTTGATGAGGTTCTTCAGGCCCCATTCGGACAGGTAGGTGTCGTAGTTCTCTTCATCAGAGTTGTCTTTAAGGACAATCACCACGTCGGTGCCGTGGCTGGCGCGCTCGGCGGCTTCAATCGTGTATCCTTCGACGCCGTCGCTGACCCAGCACCACGCCTCGTCGGAGCCGTAAGCGCGCGAGGTCACGCGGACTTCCTTGCCCACCATGAAAGCGGAGTAAAAGCCCACGCCGAACTGGCCGATGATATCCACGTCGTCGCCCTGAGCCTCGGCGTTGTCGGTCTTGAACTCAAGGCTGCCAGAATGCGCGATGGTGCCCAGGTTCTTTTCAAGCTCGTCTTTGGTCATGCCAATGCCAGAGTCGGACACCGTGACGGTGCGAGCGTCGCGGTCGAAGGCCACATGAATAGCTAGCTCGTCCTTGCCCACCTTGACGTCGGAATCAGTCAGGCTTTTGAAATAGAGCTTGTCCACGGCGTCGGACGCGTTGGAGACAAGCTCGCGCAGGAAGATTTCCTTGTTGGTGTAAATCGAGTTGATCATGAGGTCGAGCAGCTTTTTGCTCTCTGTCTTGAATTTCTTCATAGAATGAAGCCTTCTTTCATGCATCGCGCGGGCGAACCCGCAACGTTATTACCTTAGATGACGAAGCGAACGAAACCGCATGCGACGGCGTTGCGGCGTGACCCGCTGCGGAACGGTGATGCGGGGCGGCAGCCCAGCCACGCGCCCTTCTTCGCTACACTCTTTAGCACTCAAGACGTATGAGTGCTAAAGAGGATTGTAGTACCAGCCTTCACGCTGTCAACCGAAGCTCGGAAAGGCTCCATGCAATGTTGACGTTTTGTTGCGAAGGAAAGCGATTGCGCGATAATGCCAACGACACACCGGAGGAAAGAGGATATCGTGAAACTCCAGCAGCTCAAGTATCTTGTCACCGTCGCGGAATGCGGCAGCATCACCGAAGCCGCGCGACGGCTGTTCGTCTCGCAGCCGAGCATTACCGCGTCAATCCGAGATCTTGAGCGCGAAATGGGCGTCACCGTGTTCGAGCGCACAAGCAAGGGTGTTATCGCCACCGACGAAGGCCAGACGTTTCTTGGGTACGCTCGCCAGGTGCTCGAGCAGGCGGAGTTGCTCGAAGAGCGCTATAAAAACAACGCCAAGCCCTCGCCTCGTTTCGCCGTATCGTGCCAGCATTACTCGTTCGCGGTGAACGCATTCGTCGACGTCATTCGCGCCTTCGACGCGTCGCATTACGATTTCACGATTCGCGAAGAGCAGACGCACGAAATCATCGAAGACGTGGCGCGCATGAAAAGCGAACTGGGCGTAATCTACCTGAGCGACCGCAACCGCGAAGTCATCGGCAAGATGCTGCGTGCCGAAGAGCTGGAATTCAAGCCGCTGTTCACCGCCGCGCCGCACGTGTTCGTCTGCTCGTCGCATCCGTTGGCGGGACGCGCCTCGGTCACCTTCGACGACCTGGACGACTACCCTTATCTTTCCTATGAGCAGGGTGACTTCAATTCGTTCTACTTCTCGGAAGAGCCGGCATCCACCCTCGATCGCCGCAAGAACATCCGCGTGCGCGACCGTGCGACGCTGTTCAACCTGCTCATAGGCCTCAACGGCTACACGGTGTGCTCGGGTGTGATCAGCCACGAACTCAACGGCGAAAACATCATCGCGCTGCCCCTCGAAGCGGACGAACACATGGAAATCGGCGTGATCACCCGCAAGGGGACAACGCTTTCTCGCTACGGCAAAGCGTATCTTGAGGCAATCCGCAGACACGTCCCGGGCGACGCCTTTTTGCCATAGGTTTTTCCTATGGCATACGCCTACTTTCTTGTATTTCCCAATTGCACGCACAAACGTCATACTCCTCAGCATCGAACATTCCACCGCACATCCGATGAGAGGATTCACCATGACCAAGCCCGCCACCTGCCACTATGATGTCGTCGGCAGCTTTCTTCGACCCGCACGCCTTAAGGACGCTCGCGCCCAGCACGCTGTCGGCACTATCAACGATGCTGCGCTCGAAACCGTCGAGAACGAATGCATCGCGGAGCTGATTGAAAAAGAAAAGGCTGCAGGCCTGCCGTTCCTCACCGACGGCGAATTCCGCCGCTCCTACTGGCACCTCGACTTTATGTGGGGACTCCATGGCGTCGAGCACGTCGAGCTCGACCACGGCTACTTCTTCGTGGGCGAGGAAACGACCAAGGGTTCGGCCGTCCTGACCGGAAAGATTACGGGAGAAAGCCATCCCTTCGTCGAACATTTCAAGTTTGTTCAGCAGTTCGAAAGCGAAGGCCACGTGGCCAAACAGACCATCCCCGCCCCTGCCCAACTTGTACTTGAGCTTTATCGCGACGAAGCAGCAACCGAGCGCACGAAAAGCTTCTACCCCGACGAAGACGAGCTGCTCGCTGACATCGGCGCCGCGTATCGCACCGTGATTGCCGAGTTGTACGCTGCAGGGTGCCGTCACTTGCAGTTCGACGACTGTACCTGGGGCGCGCTGGTCGACGAAGGCTTCCAAGCCGCCATCCGCGCCACGGGTTCCACCCCGGAAGCCGAAGCTGAGAAATACCTGCGCGTGAACAATCTGGCGCTCGAGGATAGGCCCGACGACCTGATTGTCACCACGCACGTCTGCCGCGGCAATTACCACTCCACGTACGCCAGCAGCGGTCCGTACGATTTCGTGGCGCCCGTGCTGTTCGCCCATGAAAACGTGGATGCGTTCTATCTTGAATTCGACGACGAACGCTCCGGCGGATTCGAGCCGCTGAAGCATATCGCCGAAGGTAAAGAGGTCGTGCTGGGGCTCATCACCACGAAGCGAGCCGAGCTTGAGGACAAGCAGACCGTCATCGACCGCATCCACGAAGCGGCAGAAATCGTGCCGTTGGAGCGTCTGAGCCTGTCGCCGCAGTGCGGTTTCGCAAGCTGCGAAATAGGCAACAAACTCACCGAAGACGAGCAGTGGGCGAAGATCGCGCTCGTCAAAGAAATCGCCGAAGAGGTGTGGGGACGCTAAGACGTCCTACCGACGACGCAACGAACGCGCTGTGGCGCAGAAGCAGATAGACGCATCTGCGCCACAGCCGATTAGAGATCATTTCGGCTTCCTTACGCGCTGCGGAAGGGATTGGTCGGCCCTGATTCGGCCGAGGTCCGTTTCATAAGGGTCGACCGCCTCGGGAATTTTATCGAGCATGCCAACGCCTTGGCATACGCGCAAAAACGTCTCGAAGCTCACGGACGGGTCGCCGTTTTCGAGACGAGAAAGCGTTGCGCGCGAGACGGAGACGCGGTCGGCAAGCTCTTGCGCCTGCGCGTAGTTTTCGTCCTGCATCGCTTGCGCTATCAGCATGCCTGTCGCCATTTCGCGCACGGCAGGTTCGGCGCTTGACGCAAGACAGCGGTGATTCGCATCAATCGTTGAACGATATTCCCCCTGATCGTCGGCCGATTCCGCAGACACAACGCCCAGGCGCGTTGCCACCTGCTCCTGCGTCATGCCGAGTTCGAGGCGTTTCGTGCGAATGACGTCGTTGATTTTCATGGTTGCCCCTTCGATCGGAAACATTTCGGTCGGCGCGCCGCACCTTTATTTGACCAGATGAGCAAACGGCTCGCAATTGAATAAATATCGCGATACGTGTGCGAGAAATTAACCGTTGGTTAATGCGCGGACACCTCTGCTGCCGCACTCCCTGGATTACGAATGCTGGAATTCGAGATGCGGCCGAAGCAGCCTCCTTTTCGGTCGCGCCCGCGCATTATAGTAAATTTATGCGAACGCATAAAAAGACACAGAAGCCAGCTTGATTTATGCGTTCGCATAAAATACAATTTGCAAAGCCATCATTTATGTGAACGCATAAGGAGACCCATGATTCACGTCGAAAACACGCAGGAAATCGGGCGAATCATCCGCGAAGAACGCCGGCGTCAGGGCTTCACTCAGGCCGAATTCGCCGGGCTCGCGAACGTCGGCATCACCTATCTCTCCAATCTTGAAAACGGAAAGCCCACCGCCGAAATAGAGAAAGCCATCCGCATACTCACCATGCTCGGCATAGACCTTTATGTAGAAAAGAGATAGCGATGCGAACCCTTGAGATTTTCCGTCTTCTCTCCTGCAAGCCATGCCTTATAGGCAGAATATCGCCTAATGAAAGCATATTCGAATACGACGCATCGTATCTGGAAAGCCCCGACGCCCAACCCTTATCCCTCTCCCTCCCACTGAGACAAGAGCCATTCAAAGAGGCGCACTTCAAACCATACTTCGAGGAGCTTATCGCAGAAGGAGCCGCACGGCGAACCCTTGCTGCTGAATTGCAGACGTCAGAAAGCGACTATCTATCCATACTGGAACTCTGCGGGCGTGAGTGCATCGGCGATATCGTTGTGCACGAAGAAGGGTAACCCTTTGTCGGCGTTCCCGAGTCGTACGAAGCTCTATCGAAGAGTGAATTCAAGGCCCTCTTTAAAAACGATTGCGCGATGGCAAACGAGAGCATCGCCTCTCGTCTCTCCCTCGCAGGAACCCAAAACAAAATCGGACTGGCGCACCTGCCGTCAGCCGCCATGGACGAAGGCTGGTTCAGACCTCAAGGATTCGCGGGGACGACTCACATACTGAAAACAAGCCACCTTCTCGACGTGCCCGAGCTTGAATATCTTTGTATGAAAACCGCAGCACAACTTGGAATACCCACAGCCAAAGTCGCCCTTCTTGATTTCGGAAAACCAGTTTTAGTCGTTGAGCGATTCGACCGCATTGTCAGAAATACCGAAAGAAATATGCAGGTCACAAGACTCCATCAGGAAGATCTTGCTCAGGCGCTCGGCATTACACCTGGGTCGAAGTATGTCGAACTATCCGGGAGCACCGTTTCATGCATCGCTGAACTCCTGAAACAAGAAAGCGCTCAACCAGCACGCGACGTCATATCCTTCGCGCAGCAAATCTGCTTCTCGTATCTGATTGGAAATTGCGATGCCCATCTCAAGAATTTTTCGATTGTCTATCACGAAGGGAGGGGGAAGGGAAAGCCCCGGACCTCGCTAGCGCCCGCCTACGATTTCGTCAGCACCACATATTTTCCGAGGTTCAGCCGCGACATGGCGTTCGCGCTAGGGGGAGAACGAGACATCGACGCAATATCGCCCGACAATTTTCACGCGTTGGCCCTTCAGCTTGGCATTTCGGAATCATCGCTTCGCAATCTGGCGAAACCGCTTGTCAATGAGATCGTCCCTGCCTTGCGAAAAGCAGGGAACGGACAAATGGGGGCGGTTCTTAAATCAACCCCTTATATTGCCGACCGACTTGAAGAAGACCTCCAGCCCCGCCTTGACGTCTTGCGTTCATTTTGCGGCGTCTAGGTGTTAAGTGCCGATAGGTCGCCCCTATCGCTGATGCGCAACACGAACGGCAGCCCTCGCATGCGCTGCGCGAACTCCTTCGTGCCACTAAGCCCTTAAAAGTAGAAAAGCTCCTCGAATTTTTTGTCAAGCGCAATGCAAAGAATGAGCGCAAGCTTCGCCGTGGGGTTGAATTGCCCCGTTTCGATGGAGCTAATTGTGTTTCGAGACACCCCCGTCAACTCGGCAAGCTGCGCTTGAGAGAGACCACGCTGACGGCGCGCCTCTCTCAGGGAATTCTTCAAGACCAACGATTCCTTCATGGCTGCATCAACCCGCAATCGCATAGGCGCATAGCGACCCGATAGCGATAACGGCGTATAGCATCGTCACCAGAAGCATCCATCTCGACCTGGCCTTATTCCATTTATAGGCGTTCGCGGCGGCAAGGTACACGAATAGAATGGCAAGCAGGTCGTACGGATTCCCTCCCTTGAAAAGTACACGGATGAGGAAAACGCAGGCAACCGCTATCGCCACGGCGATTATTCCCCAGGTGCCGGCCTCGTCGGCCATCCTGCGCTCACACTCGTCCCAACGCCGATTTTCCAAGCGACTTTGAGCGAGAATTTCGTCCCTATCCATGGCTGTCCCCAATCATGCCAAGTTTTATTGTCACCGCAAGTATAAAGATGCCAATAAAACTTGACAATAATTCATTTCTGACGAAAGGACACGCAGCGCGAGACACTACAACAAAACGTCAGATTTACTCGATATTTTGTATTTTCAAAAGCAAATTGTCAGGTTGACTCGACATTTGTATCTTATATACCATGATTGTCGAGTTGACCTGACATTTTTTTGGAGCAGCCATGACCGCATATGTTCATCGACCGTTTTACGAGAACGAGCTTCAGCAGCACAAGAGCAGCACCGATATCAAAGTAATCACCGGCGTGCGCCGCTGCGGCAAATCTTCCTTAATGGGCAATCTTGCCGAACAAGCGCAAGCCGACGTCGGAAAGGCCAATGTCTTCTATCGCCGCATGGACCAATTCGGTATTCCCCTTTCCCCCACGGCAGAATGGCTCGAACGGGAACTCGCCGACGCACTGTCGAAGCGAAACGCCGACCGCATGTTCTACGTATTCCTCGACGAAATACAGGATGTGTCCTGCTGGGAAAAAGTGGTGCGGCGCCTGCATACCCAAGAAGACATCGACGCTTACATTACGGGCTCGAACGCACACGTTCTCTCGTCCGACCTTGCCACGTTGCTCGGCGGGCGCTACGCGCAAATCCTCGTGCAGCCTCTTTCGTTTGCGGAATTCCTCTCATTTGCAAACGCACGGAACGTCACGTTCGCAAACATCGATGCCGCGTTCGCCGAATACGTACGATACGGCGGCATGCCCGCTCAGTTCGACCTGCCCGAGCGTACGGAAGAGCAGCTGGCCGGCCTGCTCGAAACCATTTACGAGACGATCGTGCTCAACGACGTGGCCATGCATGCCTCCATCGCGGATTTCGACCTTCTTTCAAAGCTCGTTCGCTCCACCTTTTCCACGTCGGGAAATCTTTATTCCACCCGCGCCGTCGTGAACACGCTCGCAAGCGCAGGGCGTAAGACTTCGTCGGAAACCGTCGACAATTACCTGAAGGCTCTTTTCGACGCTTTCATCCTTGACGAATGTGAGCAGACGGGCCTTGCAGGGAAGCAGGTGCTCAGGCCGCAGAGGAAACTCTACCCTGTCGACAACGGCCTGAGAAATGTCATGACCCGCTTCTCTCCCGGCGATTTCGGCGCACAGATTGAATGCGTCGTTTTCAACGAGCTCAAACGCCGCAAGCTTCATCCGGAAGTGGGTGTCCTGCGCGCGGGGGAAATCGACTTCGTTGCTTACGGAAAGAATGGAGAAAAGGAATATATCCAGGTCACCGCCTCGATGACAGACGATGTCACGTACGAGCGAGAGCTCGCCCCCTTCGAAGGCCTACCCGATTCCTTCCCGAAAACCGTTCTCACGCTCGACCACTACCGCACGGGAATCACGGAAACGGGCGTGCGCATCGTCAACCTCATCGACTGGCTGCTCGAAACGGACGTATAACCGACCTGAAAGATGATGGACTATCGGCCATGGTATGGCTCACCATGCTCGTCATAGACCTCTATGCAGAAAAAGAGACAGCCACGTAAACCCCAGCGAGCCCCGCTCAGCAATCGCGAAATAGCAAACCCCTACGCACGGCGAACGGGGTGGCGAATGACCGTCTTAAGGTTTTCGGGCTTCGTGCGGCGCGGATCGCCAAGATAGATTTCATGGTGCAGCCGAACACTCGGCACGGCGCCGTTCGCATCGAGCGCAGCCAGCACGGCAGCAGCGTCAAACGCGCCAGTGGTTGCATGCCCCTCGGGCGATTCGCCACCTTCGGCAATGTCGCAGATCAGCTTTTCGTCCTGCGTATACGCCGTCAGTTTTGCGATGGTCTCGGGCTCGTCGTCGTACGGTCCACGATGCATAATTTGGATGCATGGACCCTCGGCAAAACGAACCAAACGCGGAACCCCTTCCGCACGCCCTCCCGATACCGCTTCACAAGCCTCGGCCAAAGCGGGCTTCTTTTCGGCCAGTTTTGCGCATGCCCACACGAACACGTCGGGCGTCACGAAGTCGGGCTGACGAATGAGCGAAACCCACGAAAGCGCTCGCTTATCGACGATCGAGGTGCCGTCGAATGCGCCTGCGCCCGCCCACCAGAGTCCCTCGAGCGGCGGCACCACGTAATCGAAATACCCTTCGGGCTGCCAGGCGCCCATCTTCGACATTTTCACCGTGTACGAAAGCCCGTAGAGCAGTTCGAGCGCCTTCGAGTAGGCTCCGTCGGGCTCATTCGGATCGCCCGTTCCCGCCACGGCAAAAAACGTCATCGGCGGAACTTCAACGACAGACGCCTTTCTCTTCGGCAGGTAGAGGTCCTTATACTCTTTCTTGAAATCGAACGGCATGAAAGCCCCTTTCTCGTTGGCAGGCATGAAGCAATCCGCCCGCTGCGTCGCATCGTTTTCGGGAAAGAATGCGGCGACACGGCAGTCGACGAACAGTTTGGCATTGCTGGCGTGACAGTCGCTAAGACGAAGCGGAATCGCAATTGCCCTAGAGGCCCGATGCCGCTTTCCCAGCTGCTTCTACAATTTCTCGCTGCGATTTCTTGGTCAACTTCGAAAATACCAGCCCATATGAGTGATCGCACAGCTCCATCAGCAAACCGTCAACCACGTCCGCATCAAGGTCGATCGATATCCAATTGCGCTTATCCATATAAAACCCCGGATACACGGCGTCGGGAAGCTCCGCGCGCAGGGCTTCGGCCCATGCGGGATCGCATTTCAGTGTCAAAAGATGACGCCCTTTATACGGCTCCTTATGCTCGGGACCAACCGTGAATTCAGCAGCGAACATCTTGCCACCCACCAGGTAGCGCCACCACTCCCATTCAGCTTTGAAATCCTTTTCGGCACCGGGCTTGGCACGCAAATACGCATCGACTTCTGCAGTATTCATCGAATCCTCCTGACAACACGACATGCCCATCCTATAAAAGGAAATCGGACAACGCATGGCCTGTTTCGAAATAAGACACGAAGCAAAACAACAACCAGACGAGCGTGTTCCCCAGGCAGCAATCGACGCGGCCCCGCAACCGCAGGCATGGCAAGCCCGCCTAAAGAGGCTCTGCCGTCACGAGCGTTTCAGTACGCGGATAAAACACGATGCTAATCCTGTCCCCCGCAGCGCATGTCGAGAAAAACTCGACTTCATCGTCATCGGTCGATGCCAGCTCTATGCGATGCAAGGCCGATTGGCCAACGCCGCCACGAACCCCCGCAAAATCGACCTCCGTTGCTTCGCCCGAGAAGCCTCCCTTTCGAGCATCGCCGCCGCGCTTCATCGCATCCACCTCGACGATCGACGCCTCGATATCCTCAGGTCCTGCCGTCACGTCAATCGCCAAAGACGAAAAACGAACGACCCCGAGCGCAAGCGCAGCGCAGGCCAGCATCGCAACAGCCACGACGATTGCGCCGCTTATCACGCGGCCGCGCAACAGCACGACATTGCAACGGGCCCCGAAGCGCGCGCAAAACGCGCGCCACACAAACACGACCCAGGCAATCGTCGCCATCGCGACCCCCACGACAAGCACTATACGAGCAGCCCCATACGGAAGGAAGCCGGAAACCGCAATCCCAAGAGCCCATACTCCGACAATACCCGCCACCTCCAAAGCCGCACACAGCAGCACGGGGCACTCGGCTTTGAATGCTTCTTTGTAGGAAAAATCCAATTGCCGATTGGGGCCTTTGACCCACGCATCACGCAAAACCATTCCTGCCAAAACAGCGCATACGCCACCGAGGAGCAAAGCCGCCAAAACCATCGATACGGCGCTCGCAGCATACGTAACCAATCCAGCCGTGCCGACGCGCGAGGCCGCCCGAGAATAAAGAATACATGCAACGGCGCATACCGCCACTGTCCCTGCCGCGGTGCGCGTTTCACGTGAAACATCGGACTTCGTCATCTAGCAGCCCCTTTCCAATATGGCACGTGCTTGGTCGTTCATCCATTTCCGCACCCAAGCCGGTTCAAGTATCTCCAATTGAGCGCCGTAAGAAAATAAGTGATGGAGCATTCGATCGCTCGGTTGACAAAATACCGTCACCGATAGGTGGCCATCAGGCATAACATCGATAACGTCGGGGGCGAACTCTTCCCGAACACGGCCTGCCGACTCGGGAGCGAATAGCATGGAAAGACGAGGGGCATCGTCCGATGAGCCGCTTTGTGCAGCCGCCCCATCGGGTCCGATAAAGCGCGTGACGGAAGGAACTTCGCGCGGTTCGAACGCAATGGACAAAAGCTCGATTGACTCCCAATCCATGCGCAGCAGCTTGAACGTGCGCCAATCGTCGCGCATCCGACACCACGCCTGCATATACCATGATCGCTCTTTGAATAGAAGCTTCACAGGTTCAACTTCGCGTACGGTCAAGCGATCGACGTTATCGCGATACGAAAACCGCAAGACCCGACGGCGCACGATAGCCTCGCGCACAGCATCGAAAGCGCGTCGGCATGTCGGCGGTGCGCCCCAGAATGAAAAATCGACATCAATCCAATCACTTGGCTCGCGGCGAAAGAGCGAGGCGAGGCGTTTCATGAGAGCATCGCCGCCGGAAGAGACTGACGCATCAACGCTCGAAAGTAACATAAGCGCCGCAAGCATATCGTCCTTTTCGTCATCGCTCATCAACGACGAGTCCATCACATACCCAGGCAGCAGCCGTACACCGCCGCCCTTGCCTTGCACCGTATACACGGGAACGCCTGCGGCCGAAAGCGCCTCGATATCACGACGAACCGTGCGCGGCGACACTTCGAGCATACGCGCAAGCTCGCTCACGGTGCATGCCTCGTGCGCCATCAATGCGTAGATGATTTCGAAAAGCCGCTGCTGCTTCATAACCGCACCCTCCCCTTTGTTTTGCACAATGTATTAACTAATTGTTAATAACTTTTTCCACTTTTATTCTTATTTATTATCTTAAGTATTAAGAATTTTTTAACACTAAACAAGGTTAATGCCCCTATGTCCCCCCGCCGCAACCGCATTAGGGGCGCAAAACACAAAAGCCGGATTTCCGTTTAACGGGAAATCCGGCTTTTATTTCGTTCTGTATTCAAATATGCGGAAAACTCGTACGGGCGCAACCTCAACGCGTCAAATCGCGCAGCATCCCACCGCCGCGCCGCACCTAATGCGCGAACACAAGCACATCCTCAGACGAAAGCCCCCGATCAAACACATAACCGCCCACGCCAAAACGAGGAAAATCGGCCACGCGATCTATGGCGTTTTCGGCGCACCAGCGCACGAAAGTTCCGCGTGCCGCCTTTGCCTCAGTTGAGCGCTGAACGAACTTACCGTTGCGCATCGAACCGAACAAGCAGGTCACGTAACGAACATCGCTCTGCGCTGCCGCTGTCTTGGCATACGGCTCCACCGCCTTCGCGTACTCGACAGACGCAAGGTTCACAATGACGCGCTCTCCAGAAACGCCAGCTTTTTTCTGCTGATCGAGCCCATCTATCAAGGCGTCAAACAGGCGCGATCCCCAGAAACCATAGAGGGTGCGCGCGCCACCCACGGCAAGCTTCGCCTGTATTTCGAGCCTATACGGCACCACCGCATCAAACGGACGCAGCACGCCATAGAAGCCCGAAAGAATACGCAGATGGCTCTGCACATATTCCAGCTGATCGGCCGCAAGAACATGCGGGGCCACATTCTGATACTGAACGCCTTCGTAAGAAAACACTGCCGGCGAGCATAATTCGACAGCTTCCACATCCATACGCATCACGCGTTCGTAGTTCAACTCCGCCAACGCATCGCTGCACTTCCACAGCGCCTTCGCCTCGTCGTATGAAAGCGCACGCAATGCATCAAGCAGCTCGCGCGTCTGAGGAAGAAAGCGCGGCATATCCCGCCATGCGAACGAATCACTTGCATCGACCATTTTTTTGGCGGGAGAGATTATGAACAGCATACGATATATTCCTTCTACTGCGCTTCGTGCGAAATCAATTGCATTTTGCACGCATTAATCTACAGCACCCCAGAAACCCGCACAAAAAGCCACAATTAGAATGCAGAAAACGCCCCGAAGCCTAGAGGCCAAGCAGCGACTCCCCTAGCTAGAAAACGAAGGTAAAACGACCGCCAAAGCCAAAAGAAGCATTATTGCCACCACGAGAGCAACAACGACAGTAACGTTTGTTCGCTCAAGTCTTTCCTTCTCGCTACGCAGCCCCTTTAAGAAAGACTCATTCTCGAGCTCCTTCAGCATCGAGAACTCAAGCCCACACCGCAAACACGCCCGCCTTTCTATATTCAGCTGTCCACAAGAACATTCCGTCCATCCATCCCCGGTCGTGCAAGGCCGACGCAACGCTGCAGCAATAAGGGGTTGTGGCATCCCTTCCTCTTTGAGCTGAACAGACCGCTCTTCAATCGCCTCTTCGTCCAATGCAAGCAAATCAAAGCAATGTGGAGCCTTCTCGATTTTCCCTTCCGTCTCCCATTTCGATTCCGATGTAAGAGTAGAAACCAATCGAACCTTTGCATCTTTGATGTCATGGCGGCTGAGCTTGACGGCCTTGGGCCTGAATTCTCTTCCTGCGCCAATATCGGCATCTGGGAGGTCGACCTCTACCTTCTCGGTAGACCCATCATCATATTCACAGATCGCTATCAGCTTGAAAGCGAGCACCGTTTCGCCAGTCAGATTTCTAAGCTTAATTTGAAGAAACGAATCACGATTCTCCCTATGACGGGATACCTGAACCGCCTCAACAGCAAGCGGGCAAGACGGCTCCCATTCCAAAGGAGCCAAACCGTTGCTTTCGTTCTCTTTGCGAAAAACAACCTTATAAACACCCATGGCCCCTCCTAAACCCATACCTCAGACGACGCAGAGCTCGTTATGGCGGGCTCCACAATCATCGCGTCGTCCTCGAAAGAAATCCGAAGCTTCTTGCGAACGTCATCGAAACCCACCTCCACGACCCCAGGACCCAGCACTCGATAAGTCCCAACAACCACACCTTCTTCAACAATGTCGTATAAAGGAGCCTCGAGATCGCACGTAAACGCCCCATTGCCAAAATCCAGAACCGTGGCGATAGTCACCCCCTCCGACGAATCGAAGTGCGTCCATTCCTTGCTTTCAAGTTTGGACGAAAAAGATGCCGTAGAAAATCCGTATGCAGCAATGCCGACTAGAAGCACCGAGCACGCAACAGCAACCAGAATCCTCTTCGCAACTTTTGAAGAGAAAAGCGAGAGACCCCTACCCTTTTCGATTCTTTCGGAGCCGATTTCCAGCCTAGAGCGATCGGCATCGGACAAGTCAGCCGCATTCTGGAAAGCCAGCGAAGGGGAGACCGCTCCCGACTTGGTCGCATCCCATTCCGACAGGCCCTCGCTGGGCTTTGGCGAAATGCCATCCAATTTCTCAACCATGACGCAGCCTCATTACACTTCCGGTAGGGCGTCATCGTCAGAAGTCGGCTTGGATGATTGGCCGGAGGCCTGTTCGAAAACAATCTTTCTGTTATCAGGAAGAGCGGCTACATAAAGCCCCACAACCAAGGGAGTCGCGACAATCCCTATAAACCACAGCTTCCCACTGTTCGCCATGGAATAGCCCTTCGCCTTTCCGACATTTATAAACATGTCGATGCTAAGAAGCCAAGCCACCAGAACAAGCGCGGAGACGATTATTAGAAAAAGCCCAAGCATCCTCTGCTCCCCTCGAACACCAAGCGTTCCGTGCCTAACCCGCACGAGACGCTCGAACGAACTAATTCGAGAGAAATATAACAGCGACCTGGTCAAATACGTTGCACAACATTTTTAGGAAAGCCAACGTAGACAGACAGCTTCTTTGCTATTTGGCATAGATCTTGTGAGAAAGTGCGCCAATACGCGCAACGACTATTCGGCGCGCTTGGCGATTTCTTCCCCTATGCGATGAACCACGCTAACCACGAGTGCATTGCCCATGCAAAACGCTCTGTTGCCGTCCGTCATGCCCGCATCCGTCCAGCCTTTTGGGAACGTCTGCAGCTGATCGAGTTCGTCGGGCACCAGGCGACGATAGCGTCCGCTTTCCGTTTTCACGACATGCTTCGTACGCGACGCGCCAGCGCCGCCCTCGCCCGTCAGGATGGTGCGCGACGGTTTGTCGAGCGCATCGGGAAATGCCATGCCGCCTTCGCTGTACAGGTACGTGTAACCCGACGAATGCGTGCGTTCTTCCTTCTTGGCGCCCTTGAAGTACTCCCAGCGGCCAAGCTTGTCTTCGTCTATGAAGAAAGCCTCGGGCACTTCGGCTTCGGGGACCAACACGTCGCCTAAAGCCGCGAAGGGACCGCCATAGGAAGGCGTTACCTCGGCGGTGAACACCTCGCCGTTCTGCATCGCACCAGCGCCGCGGAAAGGAGAGGCCTTGAGGCCCTTGCCAAAATTCTCGCTGATTTCGAACGGCTCGCCCTTAATCGCGAATGCATTCGCCTTCGTGACTGTGGAGCTTATCGGAAGCGCCTGGGCCAAAACGCCCGCTTCACGAACGCGCTCTTCGACGTTCCAGACCGGAGCGTCTTTCTGCGCGAAGATGTATACGCGGCGGCGGCGCTGCGGGGCGCCGTAGTCGGCCGCGTTCACCACGCGCCATTCCACCGAATAGCCGCGTTCGTTCAAGCACGCCAGCATAATGGCGAAATCGCGCCCACGCTGCGATGCGGGAGATTTCAACAGGCGGTCCACGTTCTCAAGCAGCACGTATTTTGGAGAACACAGGAACAAGAACCGGTAAATCTGCCACCAGAGCACGCCTTTTTTGCCCTCGATGCCGCCCGCTTGATTCAGCGGGCGCGCAACCGAGTAGTCCTGGCAAGGGAAGCCGCCCACCACCATGTCATGATCGGGAATGGAGCGCTCGCCCGCCTCCACCTGATCAAGCACGCGTTCGATATCCTCATTAACCACAGAACCTTCGCCAAAGCGCTCCGCGTAACAGCGCGCAGCGAACTGGCGCGTTTCGGTTCCAGGGGGCTCCCACTGATTGGCCCAGATGGTCTTATACGGCCCGGCCGCAGGAAGATGCCATCCGCGTTCGTCGTCGTTATAGCCGTCGAGCGCAAGGCGGAACCCGCCCACGCCCGCGAAAAGCTCGGCCACTCGAATGGTCTCCACGTCCTGCCTCCGAATTCGTTTTGGAATCTTGCCCTGAAAATGATCGCCGATCTTGGCTCGGCAGTCAAGATCCCTTTTCGCAAAAGCGATATATTATCAGAACCCGAACGACCTCGAAGCCAGCCGCGCGACGAAGCAAGGCCTTACTTTGCGGGCACGATTTCCAGCCAGCAGCCGTCGGGGTCCTCGATGAAGTAGATGCCCATCTTTTCGTTCACGAAGCAGATGCATCCCATTTCTTCATGCAGGGCGCGTGCGGCGTCCATGTCGTCGACCTCGAATGCAAGGTGCGTGTCCCTGCCGCCGTTGTTGTACGGCTCGGTTCGACCGTTGTTCCAGGTGAGCTCCATCTGAAAATCGGTCTCGTCGTTTCCGATGTAGACGTTCTTCCACGATCCGTCCTCGGGGCCCATACTGCTCTGCTCAACCAGGCCAAGGGCTTTCTCGTAAAATTCGAGAGACTTCCCAAGGTCGAGCACGTGAATGCATTCGTGAACCATTTTCGCTTTCATGCAATCCTCCTTCGTTGCCTACCATCAAAACGAAATACACCATACCCGCCGCAAAACGCACAGCGACGCGCACCCGTCATTTTTCACAACAACGAAAAGAAACGCACGACCTACGCGCCGCCCGCATCTTGCACGTTCCACCGCCCGCAGATGACGATGCTGAACTCGGCGCACATCCGGCCTTCGCTCGCGGATGGCCATGCTGCGCTCGGCGCACATCCGCATCTTTGCTCATGGCAAAACAAAGCGCGCCCCGCCGATGCGGAGCGCGCTCAGAAAGAGCGGGTCGGCTTTGCACGCAGACCCTTCCTACTTCATCGAATGAAGCACGTCGGAATCTTCGAACAGGAAGTAATCGAGGCTCGTCGTACCGGGGAATGCCTCGACAATGTTGAGACAGCTTCCGCCGATGCGCTCGATATCGGAAAGCACACGGTTGAACGCCTTCGTGAGGCTCGGTGAGCACTCCTTGCTTGCCACGCGCTTCATGTGGCCCTTGCGCATATGCATTTCAATCTCGATCATGCGCGAATTGCCCTCATTCACGCGGCGCGCTTCGTCGCTGTCGCCGGATGCCATGGAGCGCATGGCGCCCGCGAACATTTCTTCGGCCAAGAACATCGCATCGCGCAGGTCTTCCGAAGCCTTGTCGGAAAAATCGCTTCGACGGGCAATCTGCGCCACGTCTCCGCACAGCTGGCCAATGCGCTCGATATCATTGATCGCGCTCATAAGATTCGCCGTACGCGTAACCTGGTCCTCGTTGAGCAGACCCGTAGCGAACAACTCGGCCAGGTAGTCGGTCACCTGCTGGCAGACCTCGCCCGCCGCAGCGGCCTTGCGAGACGAGAGGTCAAGGCGCTTTGCGTCCTTGTCGCGCAGGGCGGCGCCCATGTCATGCATGGCCGCGCGTACCGTCTCCCCACAACGAACCGTCTCTTTGGCAACAAGCTGGAGAGCGACGATAGGCTGGCCCAGCAGACGATCGTCAAGATACAGGGCGACCGCGGGATCGGAATCGCCTGCCGCAGTTTTCCTGTCAGGGATGATGCGGGTCACGATCTTCACCATAAGCCATATGAACGGAAGCCACAGCAGTGTCATGACGACGTTGAACGACGTATGCGCGTTTGCAATCTGGCGGGAAATGACCTCGATTTCGGGGCCCGCCGGAGAAATGAACTGGATGAACGTTGCGAACGCGGGAATAAACCAGATGAAAATAAGGCAGCCGGAAATATTGAAGAGGCTGTGAGACACCGCGACGCGCTTGGCGTTGCGGCTCTGGCCGATGCTGGCAAGCAGCGCGGTAATGGTGGTGCCGATATTGTCGCCGAGCAAAACGGGGATGGCGCCCGTAAGGCCGATGATGCTCGCACCGTCAGGGCCAGGCGTTGCGGCAAGATTCTGCAAAACCGCGATGGTGGCCGAAGAGCTCTGAACAATAACGGTCATGACCGTACCGACGACAACGCCCAGTACGGGAATGTCCACGACCTGGGAAATCATATTGATGAACACAGGGCTCGTCGCGAGGGGCTTCATGGAATCGCCCATGGTCTCGATACCGAGGAAGAGCAGGCCGAAGCCGAGAATGCTCAGACCGACGCTCTTGATACGCTCGGTTTTCGCAATAAACGACATAAGAAAGCCCACGAACACAAAGATGAGAATGTAGTCCGTGATTTTAAAGGCGATGATCTGCGCCGTGATCGTCGTGCCGATGTTGGCACCGAGAATGATGGAAATGGCCTGAGGCAGACCCATCAGACGGGCGCTTACAAAGCCGATCGCCATAACGGTGGTGGCGCTGCTGCTTTGCAACACGGCGGTGGTCAATGCGCCGGCCAATACGCCAAGAACAGGGTTTTTCGTTAAAAGAGCGAGAATGTTTTTCATCTTTTCGCCGGCAACCTTCTGAAGGTTGTCGCTCATCATGTTCATGCCAAAGATGAAAATGGCAAGGCCTCCAAGAAGGCCAACTACGGTGGTAAACGCGTTGTCCACGATTCGTTTCTCCTAGATCGCGAGGGCAAGACTGCTTAAAACCATCGAGGGAAAAGTATAGCGACCTCCGCACTTTACCCGGCCTTTGCAATGTAAGATTTTTGCAAAGTTTGCCCGAAAAGGGGCACAATGCGCCGCTCGCCGAAATCCGGCTATTTATCGAAGCGTCATGCACCGCTCGCCGAGCCCATCCGCAGCGCTACCAGCGTCAGCGGACGGCACCCATGCCGGAGCTTCCGTCGCAATGGAGGGCTCGTCAACGCCTTATGTCGCGAAACGATGACTTGCTTATCGATTTTTTCACGAAACGTATCAATACGAGGGCTTCGAAGAGCTTTTTCATCGGGGCAATGGGTATTTTGCTCCTCATTTCTTTAACTTCTGTTGATTTACTTGAGTGCTCCTTCGGAAAGGAGAGGCTGCGTTGATACGTTTCGTGAGTTTTGCGATAGCCAAGAAGCATTTTGGTGCATTTTGAAACCACGGCAGCGCGATCCTGCGGCAGCAAAGCGCGACAGCGCACGGTACAACGCAATAGCGCCGCAGTGAAGGCGCCTCGAATCACGGAGCAGTCCAAAGGCGTCCTCGAAGCAATCCCGCGCGGCACAACAAAGGCCCGAACGCGCAATGCGTTCGGGCCCTTGAGCCATATCGATATACGTGGCGCCCTTTACGGCCTCAAGCCGCTGCCGCCCTGCATGGTGATGGTCTCGCCGGAAATATAGCTTGCGTCTTCCGAGCACAGGAAGACGGCCGTACGTCCGATATCGCTCTCGGCATCGCCGAAACGACCTGCGGGAATGCTGCCAATCTGCTTTGCGTAAGCCTCGGGATACTCCTCTTTCCACTTCGCCAGCTGGCTCGTCATAACAAGCGGGCAGATAACGTTGCAGTTGATGCCGTCAGGACCCCACTCGGTGGCAGCAACGCGGGTCATACCTCGAATACCCTCTTTTGCAGCAGCATAGGAACTTTGACCGAAGCGGCCGAAAAGACCTGCGCCGGACGCGAAGTTGACCACGGAACCCCTGGTCTCCTTCAGGTAGGGATGGCAGTGCTTCATATAGAAGAAGACAGCATAAATGCCGGAATAGATAGCCTTGTCGAAATCTTCCTTGCTATGCTCGACCAAGGTAAGGCCGGAGGCGGAGTTCTGCGCATTGTTAATCAGGAAGTCAATACGGCCGAACTCTTCGGCAACCTTCTTGACTGCGGCAGCAACCTGCTCCTCGTCGGATCCGTCGGCCTGCAGGGGAAGAACCTTGACGCCGTACTTTTCCTCCAGCTCAGCCTTCGCGTCTTCAAGCTTCTGAAGATTGCGACCGGTAATGGCCAGATTGCAGCCTTCCTTTGCAAAAGCCGTCGAAAGACCCCAACCGATTCCGCCACCTTTGCCGCCACCGGTGATGATGGCGACCTTTCCGTCGAACTTGCCCATAACGGTCTCCTCACTAGATGGTGTGTCTTGACCCCAAAGCCGTCTCGGACTTAAAGCCAAGCTCTCTTTTGGCGCATAGCATACCCGCCTTCCATGTTTCGTCTAGGTAAATTCCCCTGAAGTGCCCATTCTGTCGATATGCGAGCAATCTCGGCGCATTTACGCCGCCGAAGCCACAAAAAAGCCCCTCGGCACGCGCTAAGCACCGAGGGGCCGAAACCTACATCACAAACGTGACAGGAAGCGCCGCCATGACAACAAGGAAACGCAGCAAGAAACCGCCGATTAGCACGCCCGCATCGGATGCAGCGCTGATCATATGCGCCTTCTTGGACTCTTCGAACTCCTTCGCGGAGAAGAAGAGCAGCCAGGTCTCAAGACCGGTCGGAACAACCAAGCCGATCAGCACCAGGCCAATCCAGAACAGCGGAGCCCACGTCCCGGCAACCATGCTCATTACGGAGTCGAAGCCGGCCGGAGAATTGTAGCTGGTGATGAAGCACAGCGAGGCAACCAGCACAATCTCGATGATGGGCAGGCAGAAGTGGAACTTCTTCAGCACGCCGGCCTTGTTGAACTCGTCGGCATGACGAAACACCGCAACCAGCAGCACCGATGCGGCGCCGGCAGACATGGCAGACACCAGGAACAAGATGGGCAGCAAGGCGTTGTTCCACAGCGGGAACGTCTTGCACACGCCCAGCAAGGCGCCGGTGTACATGGCAACACACACGCCGAACACCACGCCAACAAGCTCAAGCCACTTCGGAACAGACTTCTTCATGAAATCGAGAACCACCACGATGATAGACACCACCATGAAGCCCGCCAAGAATACAACGCCCCAGGTCATAACCGAAAACGGGTTATGCAAAAGCAAGGCGAAGCGAAGCGGGTTGTGCAAGCCAGCCTCGGCGTCCACCATAAGCAACAGCAAGCCGACCATAACGGCTACGGGCGCAATAAGATGGCCAACCTTGCGCATGTTGACGGCCTCGGGATGACGCCACGCAAGAAACGCTGACGTCACAAACGCGCCGCCGCCCAAACCGGCAAGGAACAAATACCAGGCGATGGGAGCGCCCCAGATAGGTTCGAATGACATCCTTCATCACCTCACGTAGAAGACTTTTGATTTGGTCAAATCGCCATCGATCGGCTGAGCGTTCAGCTCGGCGATCTTCTGCGATATCTCGGAATTCGGGTCGTCGAGGTCGCCGAATGTACGCACGCCGGTCGGGCATGCCGTCACGCACGTGCACATCTCGGTGCCATCAAGTGCGGAAACCGTGCAGAAACGGCACTTGTCAACCGCGCCGGTTTCTTCATTGACCACACGCGCCTGGTAGGGGCACGCCGCCATGCAGTACTTACAGCCGATGCAACGCCCGTGGTCGACACAAACGATGCCGTCTTCCGTGGTGTAGGTTGCGCCCGTCGGGCATACGGCCTGGCACGGAGCGTCAACGCAATGCATGCACTGCGTGGGCACATGCTCAATCGTGACATGCGGATACGTGCCGCGCTCGAATTCATGGAACTTGATGAACGACTCAGCAGGAAGCAGGTCGTTTTGCCTCTGGCATGCCGTGCGACAGGCGTAGCACCCGATGCATTTCGTCGTATCGATAAGCATTCCGTAACGTGCCATTACGCACCCACCTTCTTAACAGTCACCAAGACCTCATGCGCCATGGTGGAACCATAGCCGCGCTCAAGCTGATAATCCATGAAGTCCGTAGGACGCAGGCCCACGCCATACGCCGTATGCTGGTCTTTCGAAGAGCATCCGTACGCGGGCGGCATGAACACGGCCGTCGGGTTCAAACGCTGCGTCACCTTCACATGGCAGCGACCGGTAAACTTCTCGTTGGAAAGCTCCACCTCGTCACCGTCTTTGATGCCCAGTTCGGCAGCACGATCGGCATTCAGCCACACGCGCGTCAAATCATAGTCTTGGGTAATGGACATCAGCGCTTCGCAGTTCGCCGTCATAGTGTGGCTATGAATGGCCTGCTTGCCCGTGATCAGGCGGAACTGGCTGCCGCCGGCGGGAACAACCGCGGGCGCCACCCATACGGGAGCGGCGGAATAGCCGGCCTTCTCGCACGCCTCGCTTGTGAACTGAATCTTGCCGGACGGGGTCTTCCACTTCGGCGTCTGGCCGTAGACGAAGGCCTTCTCGGGGAATTCGACCGTGCCAACCTTGCGAAGCTCGTCAAGGCCCAGGCCCACCGTCTTAAGCTGCGCATCCGCAAGCTCTTCGACCGTGAACGGGAAGTACTGGCCCACGCCGCACGCCTCCGCCAAGCCAGAGAAAATCTGATCGACCGGCAGGGTGTTCGGGTGGATAACATCAAGAACCTTGTCGCGCAAGGAGACACTCGGCACCTTGCCGCCGTTGAACACGGGAATCTCAAGGCGCTCAAGATAGCTGCATTCGGGAAGCACGTAGTCTGCGCAAAGCGCCGTTTCGGACATCTGAACGTCAACGACCACGCACAGTTCAAGGGCATCCAGGCACTCCTGCATGTAAGCCGGGTTGGAATAGCCGGCAACCATGTTGGAGTTGTAGAAGAACATGCCCTTGATTTTGCCTTCTTTCGCAAGGCTCGCAGCATGGATATTCACGCCCATGCCAGCCGAAGCAAGCGGGTACTCTTCGGAGCCCGCCTTCTTGGCCTCGACCTTCGGTACGGGAGGAAACTTCGTCTCATCAAGCTTACCCGCGCTGACACCCGAGGTCAAAAGCGCGCCGCCTTCCTGGTTCCAACAGCCAAGCAGCGTGTTGAAGATGACCAGGGCGCGTGCCGTCTCTCCGGAGTTGGCATACTGGTTGCCAAAGCCTCCGCGCCAGCCGGCGTCGATCGATGCCGCAGGGGCGGCCTGAGCGAACTCGTGGGCAAGGCGCTCGATGGTCTCGGCGGAAATGCCGCAGACGCCTTCCGCCCACAGCGGAGTGTGGTCGGCAATGCCGGCGGCGAATTCGTCGAAACCTTCGACGTTTTCCGCCACGTAATCCTTGTCGTAGATGCCGTCGCGAATCAGCACGTTGCACATGGCCAAAATGAACGCCAGGTCGGTGCCAGGGTTGATGGGCAACCATTCGTCGGCAAACACCGTGGAATTATTGCAGCGCGGATCGACCACGACGATCTTCGCGCCATTTTCATGGGCCACCTGCAGGTCCTGCAGATGGCTCGGACGAATGGCGTCGGCGACAGAACGGCCTATATACATGATCATCTTGGCGTTGGGAACGTCACTCTGGAAGTCTCCCGCGCCAATAACCTGGGCAAAGCCGGATGCTTTCGAAAGGTTGCATGCTGCGCCGTGCGTATAGTAGTTCGGCGAGCCAAGCGCGTCCAGGAAGCGCTTGGTGTAGAATGCGCCGCTCGGACGGGGGTCTTGCACAAGAGCCAGCGCCTCGGGGCCGTTAGCGTCAATGATTGCCTTAACCTTCTCGCCAATCTCTTGATACGCCTGCTCCCAAGAAATCGCCTCGAACTCGCCCTTGTCGTTTTTCTTCAAGGGGTCGGTAAGACGATCCTCGGAGTAGACAAAGGACGGATAGCCATAGCCGCGAGCGCAAATTTTGCCGCGAGCATTAGCATCATGCTCGCTCGGGATGAGCTTCGACAGGCGGCCGCGCTTCACATACGCCTTATAGCCGCACTTGCTCGAACATGCGTTGCACATGGTATAGGCAGACCAGGAACCCTGATCGTTTTCGGGTTCGTCAGCGCACGCCTGCTCCCAAGCGCCGAAGCTCATGTATCCGCCCGCCGCAGCAAGGGCCGCTACACCCGCGCTGCCGGCCAGAAAGCTCCGCCTTGTAATTGCGTTTTCTGACATTCTCGGTTCCTCTCTTACAGATATAACTTGAATATGCCGGCGGCTTCTTACTGTTCAGCGTCGCATGCCGCATCGGACCCTTTTGCAACCTCAACCGCGTCGATGAGGACGTCGACTAAGGCGAGGTAGAAATCCTTCTGAGGATCGTCAAGACGCAGCAGCTTCTGCCGATAATCGGCCAGCCAGCCAAAGCGTTCCAAAGCGAATGAACGAGCATCTTGCACGCAGCCGCTTCGCAAAAGCACAGCGAGCAAGTCAAGCTCCAAAGCCAGATGATCCGGCCAGGCCTCGTAACCCTGCGGCACGGTCATGCCTAATCGGGCGATGAGGCTTTCCATGTAAAGCGCCGATTCCGAGCGATACATGCCGCGCTGGCCCGTATTTGCGGCGCCGCTTTCACGCCAGGGGCGATACAGCGACTCGACAGGCATGGCGGATTCGGGCAGACCGCCGGTGAAATGGCGGCGGCAGAAACGTCCGTGCTCTTCGAAACTCGGTGGATTCTCAAGCGCGACAAGCTCGCGGGCGGCAAGGCGCTCGGCGAGCACTCCGCTTTCGGCCTGCGCTATTTCGGCAAGAAAAACGTTCCACACCTCGGGAGAAACAAGCTCTTCGTAGTCTTGTTCACCAAGATCGACAAAGCACTTCGAAGCCACTGAAAACACTGCCGGAGTATTCATGAACCAGCCCTCTCATTCATTCGGAATTGCAAGGACGACGAGCGGTTAGTTCTCAACCAGCGTGGTCGTGCGGACGATGCCCTTGTTGATGGCCTCCTGCGCGATGTCTTTCCAGTCGACGAACTTGATCGCGCCGTTGGGGCACTGCACGGCGCAGCGACCACATGCGATGCACTTCGTGGAGACGCCGGTTTCGGTGTCTACGACAGGCATGTTCCAGGGGCACGCTTCGTGGCACATGCCGCAGCCGATGCACGCCTCGGGATCGACCACGCGAGCGCCGGTTTCCGGATCGGGCGCAATGGCATGCACGGGGCAGTTCTTGACGCACCAAGCGTCTTTGCACTGCTTGCAATGCTCGACGGTGAACTGGCAGTCGCGGAAAATGCCGTCGGGGCTTTCGCCGCCAGAACCGAAGTTATAGTTATCCCACACGCGAACGCGAGCGGTGTGCTGGCATGCACGACCGTCGTTGCGCAGCGAGCACATAAGCTCGCAACGCTGGCAGCCGGAGCAACGCGCGCGATCGGTGATAATCATCTTCTGAGGCAAGGGGTCGAGCACGATGCGACCCGATGCGATGCTTTCTTCAACAACCCCCCATTTGGCAAGAGCGCCGCCGGCGATAAGTCCGGCAAGACCGATGCCTACGCCGCCGATAACCACCTGACGACGAGTGAAGCCCTTCTGCGCGGCCTGCTCAGCGCCTTCCACCGCTTCCGCGGTCTCAGTCTGCCCCAGGGCCCCCTTCTTCTCCTCCATCGAATGTTCCTTTCCTAGCATCCTTCGTAAGGACACATACCCCCCTGAAACGCACTTCGCACAAAAGGTATATTGCAGGGGCGCACCGATAACTCGTCCCCTCTTTAGGGATAAAAACGCAGGTGAGAGACAATCCCCTCAAAGAGGGGACACCAAAACCGCCCAATTGCGGATAATGACCGCTGACCGAAATGGTCGCACACGCACATGCCTCCGCACACGCAGCTTCACGTCAACGTTTCACAAGAGACTTGGAGAATTGCAATGGCAAAAGAAGACAACGTTTCGTTCGGTTGGGCCGGCAAAATCGCCCGCGTCAACCTGAGCACGGGCGTCATCTCTACCGAATCCACCGACCCATACAAGCAATACATCGGCGGTATGGGCATCGCCAACAAGATCATGTATGACGAGGTTCCCGCAGGAACCGATCCGCTCTCTCCCGAGAGCAAGGTCATTTTCGCCGTGGGCCCGCTGACCGCCTCCGGCGTTCCCCTGGCAGGCCGCACCACGCTTGCCCATCTGTCCACGTTCACGAAGGATCATCTGGTCGTCGACTCTCACATGGGCGGCATGTTCGGTGCGAAGCTGAAGCTCGCAGGCTGGGATGCACTGATTATCGAGGGCCAGTCCGACAAGCCCGTTTTCGTCAAAATCATCGACGGCGACATCACCATTGAATCTGCCGACGGCGTGTGGGGCCTTGGCACCCGCGCTGCAACCGAGGCACTGAACACCCTGGTTTCTAACCGCGCCTGCGTTGCAACCATCGGCCCCGCCGGAGAAAACCAGCTCCCGTACTCCAACATCATCAACTCCCGCAACCACTCCGCAGGTGCCGGCGTGGGCGCCATTCTCGGCTCCAAGAAGTGCAAGGCCGTCGTTGTCGAGGGCAACGGCTCGGTCTACGTCAAAGACCCCGAGGCCATTGCTGAGCTGTCCGACTACATGCTCTCCGACGTCATCGGCTCCAACAACAACCACGTCGTGCCCTCCACCCAGCAGGAATGGGCGGAATTCTACGACGAAGGATCCCGTTGGACCGCGCGCGACGGCCTGACCTGGGCTCTCGCCGAAGGCGGCCCGATCAACACCGGCGAGCCCAAGCCCGGCGAGCTTAACACCGTCGGCTATCGCTGCATGAAGTCCACCAAGGACCTCGGCCCTGCCGCCGAAAAATACACCGTGAAGATGAACGGCTGCCACAGCTGCCCGATTCACTGCTACTCAGACCTGCGCGTCGAAGCCGCCGAGGGCACCGCGGGCTTTGAGACCGTTGGCAACACCTGCGCCGCCAACTTCCCCGTATCCGTCTACATGAAGAAAATCTTGGGCCTCGACATTGCCGACGACGAAAGCGTCCTGTGGGATATGACCACCCAGGCAACCATGGACAACCTCGGCCTTTGGTGCAACTACGCACAGCTCTACCGCGACATTGCCCATTGCTATCGTGCGGGCGTCTTCGAGAAGAACCTTCCCGCCGAAGAGTACGCTTCCATCAACTGGGCCGGTTTTGAAAACGACTCCAAAGACCCCACCGTCATGGTTGAGATTCTGACCAAGATCTCCCAGAACGACTCCGAGCTCTCTAAGATCGCCTACGGTCCTTTGGTTTGGTGCGAGCGCTGGAACGACCAGGAATGGTTCGACACCGCAACGTCTACGCTCATCAACTATCGCGGCTGGCCCGTCCATCATGCAATCGAGTGCTTCGGCCAGGTGGGCGCCGTGTACAACATGATGTTCAACCGCGACGACATGATTCATTCCGCCGTCAACTTCCAGGGCTGCGGCCTTCCGTGGGAGATCAAGCAGCAGATCGCCAAGGAGGTCTGGGGCAGCGAGACCGCCATCGACCAGAACAAGAACTACACGCCCATGAACGAGTACAAGGCCAAGTTCTGCTGGTGGAGCATCGTCACCGACGTGCTTCATGACTGCCTGACCCTGTGCAACTGGGTATGGCCGATGACCATGTCTCCCAGCAAGTCCCGCGACTATCGCGGCGACTTGGACCTCGAGGCCAAGTTCTACACCGCCGTCACCGGCGAGGAAATGACCCGCGACGAGCTCTACAAGCGCGCCGCCTCCGTCATGACGCTGCAGCGTGCCAACACCGTGCGCGGCATGGGCACCACCGACATGCGCAACGAGCATGACACCATCACCGAATGGGTGTTCACGAAAGACCCTGACATTCAGCCCTTCACCGCCGGCACCGACAAGATGGAGCGCAAAGACTTCCAGACCGCTCTTGGCATGGTGTACAAGGAATTCGGCTGGGACGAGAAGACCGGCGCCCCGACCGCCGCATGCTTGGATGACTACGGCATGGGCGACGTCAAAGACGAGCTTGCAAGCTTGAACCTGCTGTAACGTTCGCAAAGTAAGCCTTACGCATGAAGGCCCCCGGAATGTCCAGGGGCCTTCATCGCTTCGGATGCTGTTTTGCGCAGGCTAGCGGGCTTCGCGTCGCTTGGCCTGCTGCCAGAGCTCTTCCATCTCCTCCTGGGAAAGCTCCGCCACATCGCGACCTTGCGCCCATGCCGCCCCTTCAATGAACGACCAACGAGAACGAAACTTCGCACAAGTGCGGCGAAGCGCGCCCTCGGCGTCAACGCCGCGCCAACGCGCAACGTTGACCAGAGAGAATAAGACATCGCCAAATTCCAGCTCCGCCTCATCGGGCGTAGCGGCCGCCTTGAACTCGGCTATCTCTTCTTCCATCTTCGCCCACACGTCGGCTTCGCACTCCCATTCAAACCCCACGGCAACAGCTTTGCGCGAAATCTTCTGCGCCTGCATAAGAGCCGGAAAGCTCGTCGGCACGCCCTCAAGCAGGCCCGCTCGCTCGCCCGATTCGGCATCGGCGGCCTGCTTTTCCTTGAGTTTTTCTGCATCCCAAATGCCAAGCACCTCGGAAGCGTCTTGCGCCGCCGCATCGCCGAACACATGAGGATGGCGGCGAACCATCTTCGCATCTATGTCTCGACACACGTCGTCGATGTCGAACTCTCCCGCATCGGCGGCAATCTGGCTTTGCAGCACAACCTGCAGCAGCACATCCCCAAGCTCTTCCCTCATATGGGCAACGTCGTCCGCCTCAATTGCGTCAACTGCCTCGAAGGCCTCCTCAATCATGTTGTGCGCAATGCTACGGTGCGTTTGCTCGCGATCCCACGGGCAACCGTCGGGCGCGCGCAAAGCAGCAATCGTTGCAACGAAAGAATCGAATTCTTCATGTTTTGACATGGGGTTTCCTTTCTTGGCACATATGCCTGACAATGCGAAAAGCCCTCCGCCGCGCATGCGCCCGAACGGTCAGATTGCATGGGCTTCAACGTCTCGCCATGACGCGCGGGTCAGACGCGGCGGCTGCCGAACAGGTTGCCTTTCAAGCCTGAGAATCAGACGACAAAAACAAGGCGGCATAAAAAAAATCGCGACGACACACGCCGTCGCGATTCGATTGTAGCGGAAAAGCCGCACAGAAGCCCTATTTGCCAAAGCGCAGGGAAACGCGCTGGTCGCGCAAGGAGCAATGCTCGCACATCGAGCAATTCACCCCGAATTCGTCGCACGCAAGGTTGGCGTCAAGCCATGCAAGGTCTCGGCCTTGGCGAAGGAAGAAATCGCCCACCATGGCACGAACGGCCTCTACCGCCAAATAGGGCCGCGTGACGCGGTCGGCGGGCATCTTGCCCAGCTCCCGCTTTAGGTCGGCCACGCTCACGCCAAGCGCTTCGTCCACCGTTTTGCCCTCGATCAAAGCGGCGATCAGACTTGCCGAAGCAATAGTGGCAATGTCTCCGCGGCAACGAAAACCCGCGCGTTTTATCAGCAGGTCATCTTCATCAATCACGCAGAAAAGCTGAATCGCACGCTCCCCGCGCTTCGACATGCCGGTCATGCTTGCCGCATTACAGCCTTCGGGGATGCCTGCGCGCCTATGGTCTCCGGCCAATTCGACAATTCGCTCGGAGTACACGTCCATGTGCTCTTCGGGATCGACCTGGTAGATGTCCCGCGTGCGAATGACACGCACCACCACATCGCCGAAATCGTGCTTCGGCGGCTCGGTGTCAGAAAAGTCAATATTGCCGTGACCGGCGTAATCGTACATGTGAAGCCTCCTACATGTTTGCGCGGCGCTCAACCGATTCCCATTCGGCCAGCGCTTTCGCCTGCGCGTCGCTGAGATAGTCGGTCGAGTAGAAATACACATCCCCGTTGCTTGCAGAGCAGCTTTTGATATCAGGATACAGCCCGGACTCCTGCGCAATGCGAAACGCCTCGTCAATACGCTCGTCAGTCATATAAACCGGGCGGTTTTTCAGCGATGCAGCCTTAAGCGGACGAGGATAAATCTTGGACTCGTTGCGGGCGTTGTCCACAAGCGTCATAACGTCATCGTCCTCGGCGGCAAGAAACGCCCAATGCGCAAACGATTCGCTCATCATGTCGGACGAATACAGATACACCGCCGTGCCTTCGAGCACCTTGATGTCGTCAAGATGCCATGCGTCGTCTTCGGGGTCGGACGGCTCGGAGCTGCAATCTCTGAAATCGACGTCGGCCGTGGCGTCGTTTTCGTGGTCTTGCGCCTCGATGATGGTATCAAACACCAAGTCGGTGAACTCAACGGGCTCCATATGCTCGGGCGTCAAGCCTGCAGCCTCCCAGTATTCCTCCGTAGTCAGCTCGCCAGCGCGCGAGCGGCTGCGAATGTCGGCAAACACCGTCTCAAGCGCCTGACGCTCGAAGTAGGCCTCGCGCTCGCCAGGCGTCAACGATTCAAGATACTCCTCGTGCTTGCGGCGCTCCTCTTCAGGATCGACCAGAGCGGACAAATCCTGTCCGGAAAGTATGGAGGATAGAAACTCCTCCTCCGGAGTCATGTCCGTGCCCGCTGCCGAAACAAAATCCTGGCCAGGCTCCAAAACCGCTTCGTCGCACGCAGACGAAGCGGCCTCTTTGCAAGTCTCATCCATGAACGCCACTCCTCTTCTTTCGAAACCCGTCGGAGATACAGCTTCGACGGGCATCGATGACACAAATACTTCGACAAGCATGCCCTACGCAAAAAGTAAGCTGTCCCCTCTTTGAGGATAATGTCCCCTTTATTTCAGGAAGTCACACGCCAAACGCACCTGCCATCGCAAAGCGTGTCCAATCGCCACGGCGCCGGCGCAGCGCTACCAACCGCCGCAATGCGCCAAAGCGGCACCAAACGCTGCGCGACGCCGCCGTGCGCCAGCAGACTTCCCATTCGTTTCTGCAGGTGCGCCAAATTGATGCAATGCAAAACCGTCCGAAACCGCGCGGCTTACGCTGTCCTGCCTTATAATGAGCACGTCCAAAAGGGGAGGGAACAACCGTATGCCACAAAACGACGCCGTTCGGCAGTCAGCGGCTTCCATGTCGCAGACCGTCTTGGCTCTTGCGCCCACGGTGCTGGGGCTTATGATTGCGCGCATGGGCCTTATCGTTTCCGCCTATGGAAGCTATTTGAGCACCGACCAGGGAATCTACACCGACGGAAGCAGCATCCTTGCCATGCTTCCGCTTTTCGTCTTCATGTGCGTTCTCGGCAAAACGCGCATCAAGCTAGTCAAGAAGCATATCTTCGTGCTCACCTCCATAGCCATCGCCGTTCAAGCTGCGTCCGTCATCGCCCTGGGCGTCGTCTTGCTCACAGGCAACCCGCCCGAGATTCTTTCCTTCGGGCTGTCCGTGATAATCACCCTTTCAAGCTATCTTTCCATTTTCTATTGGCTTCGCCGGGCACGCGGCGCGTCTTCGTCTTCGGCCGTAACCATCGCTTTCGGGTCGCTGCTTTTGAGCGAACCCCTTATCTATCTCGCCTCTTTGATGCCGCAAGGCGTGGCATGTCTTGCCGTCGGGCTGCTGATGCTTGCCCAGTTCATCTGTCAAAAATATGCACGGCGCCGGCCGCTCGTCGAAAACATCCACGCCGAAACAACCCCGCTTGGCTACTTCGGCTTCGCAGAACGCATGATTGATGGCGTAAGGCTGCTTGCCATTCTTGCCCTTGGCATGCTGCTCCTGTCGTTTGCCGTAGGCATGCTTCGATGCTTCCCCGACGGAAGCCCCATTCCGTTTTCCCCCGCCACGCGCGTTGCCTATATGGCCCTTGAGATGCTGTTGTTCGCGACACTCATCTGGCAATCGTTCCGCGGGTCGCGCTCGGTTATGACCACCAGCATTTGGGTCATTCTCGAAGCATCGGGCGTCATTGCCCTTATCTGCTACGCGTTCTTCCCACACAACCTTGCAATCGGCGCCACTTTCACCACCGTTTTCAACGCGGGCATGACCGGCTTCATGTGGTATCTGGTCGTCGCGTTTTCCAGCTTCGGCAACCGCGACCCGTATTACTACGCCATCGCCGGCTGGATGGTGTTTATGGTGCCGCGCGCCATTGCCCGCATCCTCATGGAAGTGGCACCAGGCTCCATGGGAGACACGCCGCTTTTCGCAATTGTCGCGGCACTGATCGCGGCAAACGCCCAGCTGGTTTTCGTGCAAATCATCTGGATTGAACGCACGGTTTCCAACGAAAAAAGCTCAGCCACCGCAAAAAGCATCCAGACCCTACTTGGCCTTGACGACGCGGTCAAGGAAGATCACGCCAGCATCCGTCGCGCCCTTATGCAGGACAATACAAGACAGATGCAAAGCCAGTTTTTGCTCTCCGACCGAGAGACCGAGGTTCTCACGCTGTATGCAATGGGCCTGACGCAACGAAAAATCGCCGAGGAACTGTGCATTTCCCCCGGCACCACGCATACGCACATCAAGCGTATCTACGCAAAAACGGACCTGCATTCGCGGCAAGAGATTCTCGACTACATTGAACGCTACACGGGCTAATGCGACGTGAACGCGATGCGAGCACGGAGCGGACGCACCGCCCGAAGAAGCCGCGCAACCCGCGTGCGGCGTTTTGTATGCCATTTGGCATCATTTGCAAATTTCTTCTTGCAAACACGCTATTGAATGGTATCTTGCGTGCAGGTGATAGGGACTCGCAGGGGGCGAGCTCCCGTTGTGTACGTGTACAAAAGGAGTGTGTCATGCCTCATCCTGTTCTTGAAACCGACGAATGCATTGGCTGCGGCATCTGCGTAGACGCTTGCCCTCAGGGCGTTCTTGAAATCGCCGGCGGCGTTGTTGTTCTTGAGAACGAAGATGCCTGCGTCGCTTGCGGCGACTGCGTTGAAGAGTGCCCCATGGGCTGCATCACCGAGATCGTCGAAGACTAACTCCGCAGCCATTTCATAGCGCATAACTTTGAAGGCCCGCTGGCGAAGGCGGGCCTTCGTGCGTTGTGGAGCTGTGTTGATTTCGTTTTTCCCGCAAATATCCAGAACACCTCTGATGCTTATTGGCATAAAGAATGAAAAAGTGACCCAGGGCAATTGCGGTTAGAAGGTTTCTATGGGATACTAAACGGCACCATTCAAACGAATACGCTTCGCTTAATCACACCTTAAACACCGCACGAGCGAAAGGACCGCCACCGTATGGCCACCAAACTTTCACGCACCGCATGCCCCATTGAGGCAACGCTTTCCCTTATCTCCGACAAATGGAAGATTCTCATTCTGCGCGACCTGCTTACGGGTACCAAACGGTTTGGTGAGCTCAAGAAATCCATTGGCAGCATTTCCCAGAAAGTCCTCACGTCCAATCTTCGCGCCATGGAGGACGACGGTCTTGTCGTGCGCCAGGTGTATGCCGAAGTTCCGCCGCGCGTCGAATACACGCTGACCGAACGAGGAAAGAGCCTGCATCCCGTCATCGACGCCATGCGCATCTGGGGCGAAGAGCACCAGGCGGAGCTGGTCGCCGAAGAAGAGGCGGCAAAATCCCAAGACTCCTAAACTAATACGGCGAGGATCGAGGCAAGGTCGAAAAAGCCCGCGCCATATTAGCCGCAAAGAAAAAGAGGATCCCGCGCCCCGTCGGCCGCGCAGACAAACGGTCTTCGCACCCGTTCATCGCAATGAACGCTGCCCTCCGTTCGTCGTGAAAAAGGTAATCAGGGGTTCTCGGGCAAGCCCTGTTTGAGTTTTTTGAGCAGAGCCCAGTCGCGCTGCTTGAGCCTGACGTCCTCCAAATCACTCTCAAACGAAGAGAAGGCAGCATACAGGCGCCCGAACGCGAACCCGAACGAATCGGGAACAAACGACTCGCGATACGCCTCGGTGAGCAACGCTGCGGCGCCCTCATCGACAACAACTAGCACCAACGGATCCAGGCCTTCAACAGCGGAAAAGACCGAGGCGCGATCAAGCGAGGACGTCTGAAGAAAGACGGGGTCGGGCGCGCCAATTCCCGCACAAGCCGCCCTCAAGGCCGTCACCGCCTCCTCCGGAAGCGGCAAGGAAGTCACTACGCAAGCCTCCGCGTCGATATCGCCGTCTATGGCGGCCGCAAACGCAAGCAGCGACTTCTCCTTGGCTTCTTCATACATGTTATTTTTGGCAGGTTTTTTCACACCGCTCCCTTTTTTCACCACGACGCGCTAGAACCATATATCAATAATAGGTTCAAAGAACAGCAAGGCGCAAATTTGCAAGCAAACGGCGCTGCGCACGCGGAACCGCCGCGGTGCTCGCACAAGCAGAGTACACGCGCCGTCGCATTGCGCACATTGAAGAAAAGGAGCGAACCATGTGCACCAACGGAATCAACACCGCTCAGTTCGAGCAGATGATCGAGCAGATTGACGACCACATCAAGCTCGAGCGCCGCTGGGCTCATAACCTGGGTCATCAGGCGGAAGATGCCGGATACCAGACCGTTGGCGCAAAGCTCCATGAGGCCATGGCAGCACTCGACTCCGTCCGTGCCCTGCTCGACGATGCGAAAGACGCTCTCGAAGACGACGCCCGCGACGCAAGCGGCGTAACCGTAGAGCTGGTGTAGCCATGAGCCGAGACCTCATGAGGTTCTCGGTCGCCATGCCGGAAGACCTCCTCATCCGATTCGATGCGCTCGTGGCCAAACGCGGCCTTGCCAAAAATCGCAGCGAGGTCATCCGCGACCTGGTACGCGACGCCCTCATCGAAGAGGAATGCTCGCTTCCCGGGGAAGAAGTCATGGGCACGCTCACCATCGTGTTCGACCACCACACCGGCGATGTCCGCGACAAGCTCGACGGCATCCAACACGATTATTTCGAGCAAATCGTCACGTGCATGCATGTGCATCTTGACGCGCATACCTGCATGGAAGTCATCATTCTTCGCGGCGAAAGCGCACTTGTGCAAAGTATCGCGAACATCATCCTTGGGACAAAGGGCGTGACCCACGGCCATCTCACCATGACCACCACAGGCCATGGCCCCTACACTAACCAGGGAGAAAAAGCCGCACGCGCGTGGGCGCACGAGCATCCTCATGCGCCGGCGAGCTCCCCGCTTTACCCTGCTCACTGACAATCCCCGCGAACGGGCAGGCGAAGGCACCGGACAAGCGCCCAAAAGAGCAGGCAAAGGCTTCGAAGCCCAAAGAAGCCGGGCCACTTTAAGGGATCTAAACGTCCTTGGTCCCGCCCGCCCCGAAAGAGCCGGGCGGGCCTCCTGCAGAGCCGCCGCCGAGACAACCTATCTACATACAACGAGGAGAAACCATGAAAGAAGCCCTCGACATCGAAGTGCACGGCATTGTGCAAGGCGTGGGTTTTAGACCGTTCATCTATAAGATCGCCCGACGCCACCTCATCAACGGCTGGGTTCTCAACGCCACCGCAGGCGTATTCATCCACGCCGAAGGCGAGTCCAAAGACATCGATGATTTCGTCATGGAAATCTCCGACAACGCGCCTGCGGCATCCCGCGTCGATGAAATCCTGATGAAGGAAGTCCCGCTGGAAGACTTCGAATCGTTCACCATCCGCTATTCGGACGAAGCCGCAGCCGAGGCAACGACGCTCGTGTCTCCCGACCTGGCAACCTGCGACGAATGCGCCGCCGAGCTGTTCGACCCCGCAAACCGTCGCTATCACTATCCTTTCATTAACTGCACGAACTGCGGCCCGCGCTTCACCATCATCAACAAGCTGCCCTACGACCGCAAATACACGTCCATGGCAGCATTCCCCATGTGCGAGCAATGCGCGACCGAATACGCCGACCCCGAAGACCGCCGCTTCCACGCCCAACCCGACGCCTGCTTTGAGTGCGGCCCCCATCTCATCTGGCGCACGGTCGACCACAGCGCCAATGCGCAAGAAGACCTCGAGCGCGTCAAGGCCGAAGAGTCCTCTTTCGCTGAAAACGGTACCGCGAAAGAAGGCTGCATCGCACCTTTCGGCGTAGACCTCAAGGCGTCCGACGCCATCATCGACGCGGCCGTACGCATTCTGCGAGAAGGCGGCATCATTGCCGTCAAGGGACTGGGAGGCTTCCATCTTGCCTGCGACGCGCGCAACCGCGAGGCCCTGGCCACGCTGCGCGCACGCAAACACCGCGGCACCAAGCCACTAGCTGCGATGTATCCTACGCTCGATGCCCTACGTGAAGATTGCCTGGTAGGCAACGCCGAAGAAAGGCTGATCACCGGCGCTCAGCGCCCCATCGTGCTGTTGAAAAAACGTGTCGGAGCGCATTTCGCCGAAGGGCTCGCCGACGGCTTGTCCGAACTAGGCGCCATGCTTCCCTATACGCCCTTGCAGCACCTGCTGCTTGCGGCCTTCGGTGGCCCTTTGGTCATGACCTCGGGGAACCTGCATGACGAGCCCATCCAGACCGACGACGACAAAGCCTTCATTGTCCTCCACGACATTGCCGACGCCTTCGTGGGCAACAACAGGCCCATCCGCTGCCGCTTCGACGATTCCGTTGTCCGCGTAATCAAAGCGGGCAGCGCAGGAGAAGCCGTGCAGATGGTGCGGCGCGCCCGCGGATATGCGCCCATGCCCGTACCCCTGAAGCGCAAGGCCGAGAAGAACGACGCACAGTCCGTGATTTTCGCCGCAGGTCCCGAGCAGAAGAACACGTTCTGTCTGCTACGCGGAGAGAAAGCTTTCGTCAGCCAGCACATCGGCGACCTGGAAAACGCCCCGACCTATGACGCATGGCTCGAAGCAAAGAGCCATTACGAGGCGCTTTTCGAGGCGCAGCCTGAAAGCGTCGCCTGTGACCTGCACCCCGAATACCTCGCCAGCAAATGGGCCGCAACCGCGCACGAAAACGGCACGCCTCTGTGCAAGGTGCAGCACCATCACGCCCATATTGCCGCCGTTATGGCGGAAAACGACCTTGACGAAGCGGTCATCGGTGTCGCTTTCGACGGCACGGGCTACGGCGCTGACGGCGCAATATGGGGCGGAGAAGTCATGCTATGCAACCGTACGGATTACGAACGCTTCGCCAACTTCTCGTACCTCCCCCTGCCGGGAGGCGCTGCCGCAATCAAGAACCCGCTGCGCATGGCGTATGCGGCGCTTTGGCAATACGACCTGCTCGACCATCCTGCAGCAGCGCGTGTCGTAGAATCGCTCGGCGAAGCGGCCGATGTGTGCGACCGCATGATCGAGCGCGGCATCAACTGCCCCATGACGTCGAGCGCCGGCCGTCTGCTTGACGCGGTCAGCGCGCTTTTAGGCATATGCGAGCAGCCCACCTACGAAGGCGAAGCCGCTATTCTCCTTGAAGCGGCGGCAGAGCCGAGCAGTGAATCGTACGAAATCGCCCTGGTGAAGAACACGGCGACCGAGCAGAGCACCGCGCACGATACGAGCGTCGTCCTGCTCGACGCCGAACCGCTGTTCCGAGCCTTACTCGACGACATGCAGGCAGACGTGCCCGTGACAATCATGGCGGCGAAGGCCCACAACGCCATGATTGCCGCCATCGTCCAATCCTGCCTGGTTGCGAATGCTGCATACGGCATTTCAATCGTCGCACTTGCAGGCGGTGTGTTCATGAACCGCTTCATCACTGAGGGCGCGATTGCCGCCCTTGAAGGCGCTGGATTCACCGTCGCCCTTGGCAAAGAGCTTCCACCCAATGACGGCGCCATATCATACGGTCAAGCAGCCGTGGCGGCGGCACGCGCCAACCAGCAAGCATCGTAAGCGCCGCCCTGCAGCCCTGTTCCAAGAAAGGACCCATCATGTGTTTGGCAATTCCCGCAAAGATTGCATCCATTGACGAAAACAACCTGGCCACCGTAGACATCCTGGGCGTCACGCGCCAGGCGTCGATTGATTTGACCCCCCAGGCTCAGGTGGGCGACTACGTGCTGGTTCATGCAGGCTTCGCCATCGAGGTGGTGTCTGAAGAGCACGCCCAGGAAACGCTCGACCTGATTCGCGAGTTCCCCGAACTTGCCGACGTGGAAACGGCATAGCCATGATTGACCAAAACAGCTTTAAAGACCCCGTGCTTGCCCGTGGACTCATCGAGAGCATCCAGGTCCTTGCGCCTGAACAGGCAACCCTCATGGAGGTGTGCGGCACCCACACCGTGGCCATTGCGCGCAACGGCATTCGCGACCTCATGCCCGAAGGCTGCCGCCTCGCGAGCGGACCGGGATGTCCCGTTTGCGTCACCAGCAACCACGACATCGACGCCGTCATTGCGCTCGCGCGCATTCCGAATGTGATTCTGACCACCTTCGGCGACATGACACGCGTCCCTGGAAGCACGTCCTCCCTGCTGAAAGAGCAAGCCGATGGCCGCGACGTGCGCATTGTGTATTCGCCACTGGATGCGCTTACCATCGCCAAAGAAAACCCCGATCGCCCCGTGGTATTTGTGGGCGTGGGTTTTGAAACCACCACCCCGCTCGTGGCCATGGCCATCAAACGCGCGGCGGCCATGGGTCTTGAAAACTTCAGCGTCTATGCCGCGCATAAGAACATGCCCGGCGCGCTCGACGTGCTGATAGGAGATCCCGACCTCAAAGTTGACGCACTCATCCTGCCTGGCCATGTAAGCACCATCATAGGCGTGAAGCCCTACCAATTCCTCGCCGAGAAATACGGCATCCCCGGCGTTGTCACGGGATTCGAGCCGCTCGACGTGCTACAGGGCATCGCTATGCTCATGCGCCAACTGCGCGAAGGGCGCGCGGAAATCGAGAACGCTTACGCACGAGGCGTCATGCCCGAAGGCAATCCCGTAGCCTTAGCCGCGATCCACGACGTATTCGAGACCTGCACCGCCACCTGGCGCGGGCTGGGTCCGATTGAGGGTAGCGGCTACCGCATCCGCGAGCAGTACGCGCAATTCGACGCGCTGCGCCGCTTCGACCCCGAAATCGAAGAGACCCGCGAGCCGCGAGGCTGCCGCTGCGGAGACGTGCTGCGCGGCATTATGGCGCCGAACGAATGCCCCCTGTTCCGCACCGTATGCAGCCCCGAAAATCCCGTGGGTCCGTGCATGGTGAGCTCGGAAGGATCGTGCGCGGCGTATTACCGATACTACTGATATTTCGAGCACCGACCGAATGCCTTTGCAGGCCGCCATGCGCAAGAGATAAAAGCAAGGAGCACTTTATGAACGACGAAACCGTTTTGCTCGGACATGGATCCGGCGGAACCATGATGAAACGCATCATTGACGATGTCTTTGCGGCCTCATACGGCAGCGAAGAGCTGGCGCAGGGCAATGACGCTGCCGTGCTGCCCGCTCCCACGCCGGGCGAGCGCCTTGCCTTTTCCACCGACACCTTCGTCGTGACGCCGCACTTCTTCCCCGGCGGCAACATCGGTCGCTTGGCCGTATGCGGCACGGTCAACGACGTTGCCACCAGCGGCGCTCAGGTGAAGTATCTCTCCGTAGGCATGGTACTCGAAGAGGGCTTCCCCATGGACGACCTGCGCCGCATCTGCGAAACCATCGCCGAAACCGCGGCCGAGGCCGACGTGCACGTGGTGACGGGCGATACCAAGGTGGTCAATCGCGGCCACGGTGACGGCATCTACATCAACACCGCCGGCATCGGTCTCATTCCCGAAGGCCGCAACCTCTCGGGAGCATCGTGCATGCCGGGCGATAAAGTCCTCGTCAGCGGCACGCTAGGAGATCACGGCATTGCCATCATGAGCCAGCGCGAGGGGCTGTCGTTTTCCGCACCCATCGAAAGCGACGCCGCGCCCCTGAACCGCCTGATCGGCGCCGTCCTCGAAGCCGCTCCCGACACGCGCTGCTTCCGCGACCCCACGCGCGGCGGCATTGCCTCCACGCTGAACGAATTCGCCGAACAAAGCAACGTCGATATCGTGGTGCGCGAAGGCGACGTGCCCGTGAAAGACGTGGTGCGCGGCGCATGCGATATGCTGGGCTATGACGTTTTCCAGGTGGCGAACGAAGGCAAAATGGTATGCGTCGTACCCGCCAACCAAGCAGACGACGCATTGGCCGCTATGAAAAAAAGCCCCTACGGAGCCGACGCGGCCATCATCGGCGAAATCCAGGAAGCGCGCGCCGATCGTGGACCGAAGGTCTACCTGGAAACGGGCTTCGGCACGAAACGCATTTTGGATATGCTCGTCGGAGAGCAGCTTCCCCGCATCTGCTAGCGATGCCGAGCCTCCCGCCACAATGCGGCCGACGCAAAGGCGCAGCCTTCTTCGGGACTCCATCATCATCCCTCCATATAGGAGCCGTAAAAGTAGCGTTCAGCAATGGGCATTTGCTACAATATATCGAACAGAAGAAATATCGGTGGCGCACTTTATCGTGCGCCATTTTCTTGTATGGAATTGTAAACGCGAGAAAGAGACGCCCATGATCGCCAGCGAAACCGAAAAGCTCTATCCGGCGGCGAAAACCCTGGTGCGCGATAAGGCCGCAAGCCGCATCCACGCCAAAGACCACACGCTCTACAACTTTGAGGAATCAGCGTGCGATTGTGCCGCCCACTTCATGGGCTGGGCCGATCTTGCGAGCAACCCCCCGTTTCCATACGAAGAGATTCAGACCTTTGCCGACAAGGCGATCGCGGAGGGAATCAAAACGGTTCTCTTAATCGGCCAAGGCGGCTCCACGCAAGCCCCCATGACCATCACCAAGTACAACAAAATCGATCGTAACGCCGTCGATTTCAAGGTGCTCGACTCTGTTTCTCCGGCACGCGTGCGCACCATCCTCGCAGGCACCGACCTGAGCAAAACCCTCGTTCTTGTCTCGAGCAAGTCCGGCGGAACCATCGAGATGCGCAGCGTGCTTGATGCCGTACTTTCTTATTTCGAGGAATGTATGCCCGCAGAAGACGTGGCATCCCACCTTGTTGCTATCTCCGACCCCGGCAGCAATCTCGAAAAACGCGCGCATGACGAAGGATGGCGAGCCTGCTTCACCGGCGAACCGACCGTCGGCGGACGCTTCAGCGCCCTTTCCGTCTTCGGCCTCGTTCCCGCAGCTCTCGTGGGCATCAACCTGCGTGATTTTCTCGAACAGGCAAAAAAGGCCGAGCAGGCCTGCAGCGAAGATGCCGTAGACAACCCGGCCATCGTCCTTGCGTCTTTCCTGTACGACAACTACCTCGCAGGTCGCGATAAATTCTGCTTCTTCACCCCGAAACGCGGGCGCGTCTTGGGCCTTTGGATCGAGCAGCTCGTCGCGGAAAGCCTCGGCAAAAACGGCCTCGGCATCCTTCCTAATATTGAGATCGATTCGCTTCTTCTCGCCGAAGACCCCAAGGATCGCTGCGTCATCACCTACTCCACGAAAACCGACCTTTGGGACGAACGCAAGAACTTCGATCTGAGCCTCGCATACCTCAACGACTCCATCCCGCGCCTTTCTTATCGCGTGGAAAGCGCTATTGAACTGGCGGAGCATTTCGTTATGTGGGAGTATGCAACGGCCATGTGCGGCTACCTGATGAAGGTATGCCCGTTCGATCAGCCCGACGTTGCATCCACTAAGGCAGCCGCCCTGAAGATTCTTGAGGAAGGCGAGCCCGAGCCTGATTTCGAAGAGGCCTTCATCGGCACGGTCCATATGGGCCAGGCCGAGGTCACCATGGCCCCCTGCGTCAAAGCTGACAATATCATGGATGCGTTCTATACGCTGTTCTCCTCCGTAAAACCGGGCGATTACTTCGCGCTGAACGCTTTCTTGCCGTTTGATGGCGAAGGCCGCCGCGAGGCGCTTGAAACCATCCGTCACGGCGTCGCTGACAAGCTTGGCGTTGCCTCGTGCCTCGAAATTGGCCCGCGCTACCTGCATTCGACCGGCCAGTTGCAAAAAGGAGGCCCGAACAACGGCGTCTTCCTGCTCATCTCCGCCGACGAGCTCAAGGATATCCCCCTACACAACGTCGAGGCAGAAAGCCTGGGAGCCCTGGCGAAAGCGCAGGCTGCGGCCGATCTGTCCATCCTCATTGAACGCGGACGCCGCTGCATGCACCTATGCCTGCCCGACAACGCCGGCGTGACCATTCGCGCCCTGGGCGACGCCATCATGCACGTTCTTAACCGCATCGAAGCAGAGCGCGAAGAGGCGGCGCAGAAAACCTCCTAAAAGCAAAGCGGGCATCGCCACGGCTCAGTGCCGAGCGATGCCCGCTTTTTGTCAAATAGCCAGAGCCACTATTTCTTCGGGAAGAACACCTCGAGCTTCTTCTCGTCCGAAGGCTTGCCCAGATACGAGCCGACAATCATGAAAACCAGGGCAACCGTGATGCCGATCACAATCTGATGCAGACCGAACAGTTTGAAGCCTATCGCCATGGTGAAGCAATAGGACAACGTGCCGCCTACCATAGATGCAATCGCGCCCGTCTTGTTGGCGCGTTTCCAGAACAGAGCGCCAACGAACACCCAGCAAAACGCCGTTTCCAGACCGCCGAATGCGAACATGTTGATCTTCCAAATCACATCGGGCGGAGTGACGGCCAACACAAACACGATGACGCCGATGCCGAACGTGGCAATCTGGCTGAAACGCGAGACGGTCTTGTCCTGCGCTTCGACGCCCTTCTCCTCGGCGTGATGCAACCACAGGTCCTTGATGATCGCAGAAGAAGAAGCAATCAGCAACGAAGAAACTGTCGAAATGGATGCGGCAATGGGGCCGATAATCGCGATGCCCGCAAGCCACGGAGGCAGCGTCTGCGCAATGGCAATGGGTATGATGTTGTCGACGCTTCCGCCGTACGCAGCAAGGTCATCGGTCAACACGCCCGCAGCCAACGTGCCGAGCGCCGTTACGCCGATCATCATGGCGCCGATAATGACCGTGCCCCAAATCATGGCCTTATGCAAAGACTTCGTATCCTTGTAGCCCATGCAGCGAACAACCGACTGAGGCAGGCAGAACGTCAGCACGCCCACCAACAGCCACTGCGTGAAATACAGCGAGAGGGGCATGGCGCCGGCGGCAAAGGGCTCAAGCAGCTCGGGACGGTTCGCCTGGATGGTGTTCATAACGTTCTCGTAACCTCCACCCGCGCTGAAAATGCCGCCGGCAAGCACGGCGATGCCCACTAGCATGGCAATGCCGCACAGCGCATCGGTCACGGCAACGCCGCGGAAGCCGCCGACCGCCGTGAAGATAATTACAGCTGCACCAAACAGAAACAGACCCGTCACATACGAATAGCCGGTCACGGCCTCGAACAGCTTCGCGCCGCCGACGAACTGAGCAACCATGGTGGCAGCAAAGAACAATACCAGGATGAACGCCGCAGCAACCGCCAGGGCATTGGACTGGTAACGTTCGCGAATCACGTCAATGACCGTAACGGCACCAAGCTTGCGCGAAACAAGCGCCATCTTCTTGCCCATAATGCCGTAGAGCAAAAACAGCGTGACAACCTGCACCGTAGCCATGTACACCCAGCCGAAGCCAACGTTCCACGCCTGGCCCGGCCCGCCCACGAACGAGCTTACCGACCCGTACGTAGCAATGGTAGTCATAGCAAGCACGAAGCCGCCCAGAGCACGGTCGCCAATGAAGTATTCTTTGACGAAGCCGCCCGTCGACGTGGCGCGCGCCTTCCTGCGAACCAACAAGGCAAGGCCCAAGGCCGCGAGAAGGAATACAAGCACAGGCACCAAGCCCGCAAGTCCAATAGCGTTAGTCACGGTTGGCACCCTCTTCCTCTTCATCGAGATCGAAATCGGCGAAGACGCGTTTTGCCAAGAACACCGCCACCGCAATGGCGAACACCCACGTACCCGCCGTACCTCCAATGATCCACACAGGCGTGCCGAACACCTTCACGTCAAGCCCGGCAAGTCCGAAGCCCGCAACGGCCCAGACCGCAATGCAGAGCGCAAGCGAAAGCACCGTGGCTTTTGCTTCCTTGTTCGCTTGAAGCATCTTCTGACGATAGGTCAGTTCGCCTTTCGACGAGGCCATGACCACTCCCTTCGTTTTTCAAACCAATCGCTTCACCTACGGCGCCGAGTCCCGAGTCCTTGTCGCCACAGGCGCCGTTTCTACGGCACGAAAATTGTATCGGCGCCACAAGAACGCGATGCTGACATCGCTCGACAAAAACGAGCTTTCGCATCTTGGCAATGCATACCACTCTTTACCTGGGGAAACGTTCGTAGCCGTTCTCCAGTCACTTTACTATTATTGCGGGGTTTTGCGGGGTGCTATACTCTGAAGAACGCCCGCCCTATCAATCGCCCAATTCATTCAACGAAGCACATACGCGCGACGCATCGAAGAAAGGTTCGCTATGCACTTGAAGAAAACGAAGAGAAACGGCCGCGTCTACCTTTCCATCGTGCAGAACTACCGCGAAAACGGCACCACCAAAACCCGCACAATCGAGACCATCGGATACGCCGACGCCTATGCCGGCGATTACGACGACCCCATCGCGCACTTCGAAGCGCGCGTGGCGATCATGAATGAAGAGCGGCGCGCAGGACAATCCGCAATCGAGTTCTCCTTTCCGCCCAATTGCACCATCGATGCAAACCGCACCGAATCCGCTCGTTGGGGCGTGGCCATAGCGCTGGCATACCTTGACGCAATCGAAGCAAAGCGCGGCATAGAACCCGTCGCGCGCAACGAGCAGCAAAGGGTGGTTTGCGAAAAAATCGAGCAAGAAGAACGCGTCAAACCCCCGCACAACGATTCGTCCATAGCTCGGCGCTCCTTCGAAATTTTCGCCGTCGAGCGTATGCTGCACGCCTCGCCCAAGCACGAAACCTGGGAGCGAAGGGAGTCGTTTCCGCGCCCATGCGATTTCCCCATTGACGAAGCCTATCGCGCGCTTCCCCTAATTGCCCATGCCGACGGACGCATCGCTCGGTCGATGAGGATGGCGTACGAGCGCATCCGTCCGGGCCATGCGCCGCTCGAATGCGCGCACGTGGTATTGGGCACCTTCGCCTTCGACGACACCGACGACGTCGATTCGGCCGGAAACCGCAACGCTGAAAGCCGTATGGCCGTATGCCTTGCCATGGTGCTCGACGAAGACGGCATGCCCGCCGGCTACCGCCTGCTCGAGGCGGACCCTGATGAACACGCCGTACGCTCGCTAGTCAACGATATAAAGAAGAGCACAGGAACACGCCGCGTGGTCATGGTGGCAGGACGGCTGTCCCGTGCCGAGGCGATCATGAAGATGCTCGCCGCTCAAGAAGACGGATTCATCATGCATCGACCCCTCGAAACCGCCGTTGAGGATATGCGGCATTGGGTCGTAGACGACCAGGGCTACACTACAAGCCGTTCGGGCAACTACCGCATCAAGTCGCGCGTGCGGGCTGCAACAGTAAAAGCCCCCGACACGTCGGACGGAAAAGAGCCCGCACATGCCGCCAGGCACGTTCATGTGCGCGACATTGTATTCTGGGGTCGCGATTACGCTTTACGTCGGCAAGGCGACCGAGCTGAAGCCGAAGCAACGACCCTGGATGGCTATGCGTGCATCGTGACAAGCGAGCTTAATCTCAAAGCCCCCGAGGTCTTTCACCTGTATCGCGAGCTCTGGCGCCTGGCCGAACCCTTTCAGGTCCTTGAATCCGACTTCTCCCCCTCGCCCTACCCCACGCCGCTTAGCGAGCACATGCGCGCCCACTTCGCCATTTGCTATGCGGCCTTTTTCGCCATGCGCCTTATGAGAAGCGACCTGCACTGGCGCTACAACGCTGCCCAAGTGGCAGACTCCCTTATACGAATGGAAGGAGGGTATTTGGCGGAAAACTGGTTTTTGTTCGGATACCGCAGCCCCGTAAGCGACGCCATAGAGCAGGCCGCAGGTGTAGATGCTGCGCGGCGCCTGCGCACACGGCAAGACATTCGCAAGGGTATAGCGCAGGCGCGCGCTCATATTAGAGAAAAGAGACTCGCAGAACAGACCGGCAAAGCAGAGAAACCAAGCAGTTCCTAACCTGCTATTTTCCGTCAGACTTTTCCATGCATGAAAAAACGCCGCACCCTATGAGGATGCGGCGCTGCTATTCACCTTGAAAGAATGCGGCCCTAAAGACCCAGAGCCTTTTTCAAGGAAGACACGCGACGACGAGAAACGGGAATCTTCTCCTCTACGCCATTCAGGGTAAGAAGAAGCGTTCCGCCCGTAACGGGCTCGACTTCTTCGACCATGGCCAAATTGACCAAGTAACCGCGATGAACGCGGAAGAACCCATGGCCATCAAGACGCTTTTCAAGCTGAGCCAACGAAACCGTGGAGAAATAGCGATCGGAGTCGGTCTGCAGATATGCATAATCATCGCGCGCCATAACGTAGCGAATGCTGTCGATGGCGATGAGAATCTTCTTGCCGCCTTTCTCGACTGGAATGCGCTCAGACTGGGTTGCCTTCACGTGCAAGGTCACGTACTCGACAGCGCGATTGACAGCTTGATGCAGGCGATCGATTTCAACAGGCTTCACCAGATAATCGACGGCGTTCACCTTGAAGCCTTCAAGGGCATGCTCGCTATACGCAGTCACGAAGATGACCGCGGGGGGATTTTTCAAACGTTGCAGAGCGTCGGCGAACTGGATGCCCGTAACCTCAGGCATGCTCACGTCGAGAAACAGCACATCGACGGGATAGCTCTGCATTTTTTCGATGGCCTCGCGCACGCTTGCCGCCTCAGCCAAGACTTCAACCCCGCCGACTTCCCCTAAAAGGTAGCGCAGCTCGGAGCGAGCGGGGGCTTCGTCGTCTACGATAATTGCATTAAGCAAAACATCCTCCATCACCCTCAGCAAGCAAAAGCTTGCCAAACACTGTTCCTGCATATTAGCCGAAAACATATGCCCCGTGAATAGTTTGGGCAGGAATGAGACAGGATGGGCATCATTGGATGACAAGTTATTGGTTTTATATGATGAAAAAACCGTTTACCGACGTTATTATACCGCTTGTTTCACGCGCCCTACCGTCCGCCGAAAGGCGATACAAACGAAAAAGCACCCGCCATACCGAAATCGAGCCGACTGCCGTTCTTGAACAAAAGAAGCGAGAGGCGACTCGAAAGCATGCGCGGGCGCTTTTCTCACGGCAGGCGATCCTGCTCGCGTTCAAGCGTTAGTCGTCAAGAAGAGCATCTTTCAAAAACATCGTGACGCATGTGCCGTTGCCGGGAAGCGACTCCACCTCCATGCACGACTCGGTGCCGTAATAGCCCGTAAGGCGCTCGCTGATATTCTTCATGGCTATGCCCAGGCCCTTCGACGCCTCGGGGCTCAAGAGCTTGCGCTGCTGTTCCGCATCCATGCCAATTCCGTCATCTGCGACAGAAATGTACACATCGTCGCCCTCGCTTCGTGCCGTTACCTTAATCGTGAGCTTGCCTTCTTGCGGCATAGCGTGGCGCACCGCATTCTCCACCAGGGGTTGCACCATGAATGCAGGAACCATCAAGTCTTCCAAGCCGGGTTCAACCTCTACATCCATGAAGAGGCGCTCTTCCCCGAAACGAGCTATCTCGAACGTGAAGTAGCGCATGGTCTGGTCCACTTCGCGCATCAGCTCTACCAGGTCCTCCGAGTTCTCAAGCGTACGGCGATAGAAAATCGCGAATTCCCTCAGAAGCATACGAGCGCGCTCGGGATCGGTGCGCACGAGGGAAGCGATGGTGTTGATGGTGTTGAACAAAAAGTGCGGATTAATCTGGGATTGAAGAGCCTTGAGCTCCATAGTGGTAGCAAGCTTCGTTTGCTGTTCAAGCTCGACAGCGGCAATCTGGGTCGACATGAGCTCCCCAAGGCCTTCGGCCAAAGCAACCTGGGTTTCGGTGATATCGCTCGGGTGGCGATAATAGAATTTCAACGTGCCAATAATAGCCTCGCCGCGGCGAAGAGGCACGATGATGCCAGCACGCAGATGCTTGACCGAATCGGGAAATCCTATTTCGCTCGGAGAGTGAAGCACGCGAATCTGCCCGTCCTCAAGCGTCGCATGCGTCGCCTTCGTGCGAATGGAAGAACCAGCCGCACTCGATTCCTCCCCCGCACCGGCGTAACCGAGGATATGGTCTTTGTCGGTGATCGCCACAGCATGGGCACCCGTAGCCGGAAGCAGCAGCCTGCATACCTTCTGAGCCGTATCGACGCTCAACCCCTCCTGAAAGCACGCAAGCGTTTCGGAAGCAATCTTCAAAATGGTATCCGACTGGCGCGCGCGCACGCTGTCGGGATTCAGGTGGAGATATATCAGAAGCGCTACGCAAACCGTGAACGTCACGCCCGCGAACACGTTCATGTCGCCGAAAGAATCGGGCTTTGCAGTAGCAATCACAATTGCCGCAGCCGACACGGTAGCCGCTGCGAACAAAACCAGGTCGAGCAATTTCGCATAATTGCCTTTTACGCCCAAAATATTCATGGAAACCCCCTTCTAGCCGATGAGGCCAAATTCGTTTGCCACCAGCACAAGAGCCATGACAAGAAGAAAACCGGCGAAAATGAAGCGCAACGTGCGTTCGGGAACTTTTTTCACCATGCTCGCCCCCACGAAAGCACCAGGAATGCTACCCGCCGCCATCGCGATACCGAGCAGAAAATGAATATTACCAAGGAAGGCCTGCTCGATGGTCCCTGGAATCGAAAGTATGCATACGGCAATCAAGGACGTTCCCGATGCCAAGCGCATAGGGATGGAGAGCAAGGCCATAAAGAGCGGAACCATGATAAAACCTCCGCCCACGCCGACGTAGCCGCTCAAAAGACCGGCAACAACACCGATGAGCGCGACCTTCGCGCAATACGCAGGCGTAAGCCTGATGGCGGGGAGGCCCTCTTGCCGACCCTGCGTTTCGGGGGATTCTTTCTTTTCCCCCCGTTCTCCCTTTTTGGGAGCCACCAGGGCCTTCCGGAACATAGTGATGGAAGAATAGGCAATAACCAGGGCCGTTGCCCCCATGATGGCCCAACCCGGTGACTTCGTTGCCGCCCATACCCCAACGGGCGAAAGGCAGGCTCCGGCCAGCCCGCACAGCAGACCGACACGAGGCAGGCTTGTTTTGTTACGCGCATGCTTCACCAGCCCCGATACGGACGTGGGGATGATGGTGAACAACGATGTTGCCGTAGCCTGAATGGGGTCAAGGCCGAACGCCAGGCGAAAAAGCGGAACCATGATGGTGCCGCCGCCAATGCCCAAAAGCCCAGAAAGAAGACCGACTACGATGCCGACGAACGCGGCGATAATGAACATGGTCATACGCGCTACTCTCCCGCACCAAGATTCAATCGAATCTCCGTCGTTTCGCCCGGGCTAATGCTTCCTGCATCGTGGCGCATCTGCTCCATGCGCTGCTGCTCCTGATTGCTTGACTGAAGCAGAATACCCTGCATGATTACATCGTTTTCGAAACGAGACATAATGGCCGGCCACTTGAATTGGAATTCGAAATACTTCGAGCAGTGGGTTTCGGCATATTTCGCCGCTTCGCCCGTTGCCGATTTGGCGGCCTGACGATAACCCCGGCCATCCGGTCGGCCGATAGAGCGCAACAACGCCGTACGCCTGATCCGCTTCGTTATGTTCGATTCCAAAAACGGTCCCGGATAGGGCTGAAGCGACTGTGGCTTGATTTGCAGAAGGTCAATCTGCGTGCGCGCATATTCGATCTTGCGATACTCGTAGAGCCAACGAAAGATATCCTGGCGAAAACGCAAGCCTTCACGCGGCGTTGCAGGAGGAAGATGGCGCATCGCCCATTGATTGTCGAACCAGATATCGCTGCCGTACATACGAAGATCGAGCATGTAGTCGAGATCTTCGCCGCGAGCAATCCAAGGATCGAAGGAAACGCGCCGAAATGCCTCTTTATGCAGAGCGAGGCAACCGCCGCAAACATGATTTGACCGGGAGAGGCGCGGGCCCGCCATGGCCTTGGCAATCCAGGCGTTGAAGGCCTTGCCCTGCTGCCAGAAATGGTCATACCACTTCGTCGGCCTGTTGGAAAGGAAGCTGCCCTCTTCGTTGAGGTAATACCCCGTCTTTGCCAAAATGGGCACGCCTCGACGAGTCAGCTTCCCAAGACCGTACATGGCCTTTTCGAGAAACGCCTCGTCCTCCACCACGGAGTCGTCATCGAGAAAAACGGCGGCGTCGAAGTCGAGCATGTCGGCAACCAGAAGACCGAGATTCCTTACCGCGCCATAGCCGGAAAGGCCTATCTCGTTGCGGACAGGAACGCCCAGCTGCTCCATGCGCTGCCTAATCAGCGCCAACTCGGGAGCGCCGACAACCGTAATGCTCAGGTCGGAAAAATACTCGGCGATCGACCTCGCCTTGCTTGCCGCCTGGTTCTCGATGGATGGCTCAGCCGCAACAAGGATGACAATATGACCCAGGCCTCGAACCTTCCTCAGCGAATCAAGGCAGCGAGGAAGCTCGCCTTGGGAAGAAAGGGACGTGGTGTGATCGTAGGTAGAAGTGACTTGACCCACTTCGGCATGACGGCGCGCCGAGATAAAGACAGGAATCAAAATGACAGGGTTCATACGTTCCCTTCTATAACGGGTATCCGGCGCAGCGAACGCGTTCTTGGACGCCCTCCGACATTGCCTTCCCATTCTACCCCTTCGGTCATATCCAGCCTAAAAAACCGTCGAAGAGACGAAGAACGCGCAAGCTTGCCGCATCAAACGCTCGTTCGCAAATTCTCCCAGGTGACGCTTCGCTGTTTTAGAATTCGCAACGCCTGGGAAAACTGCGACGCGAAGACCATCGGCGAGTGCCGGCGCAAAAAAACCCGCGCCGTTGGGGAGCGCGGGTAAAGTCCAGGACCGTTTTCGGGCCCGCCAGAGAACGAATCCCGAAGAGATGCTCAATTCCATCGAGAAACGAAGCCCCCGAAGAAACGATTCAACCCCATCGAGAAACAGATTCTTAAGAAAGATGTTTGAAGATGTTCGCCTTGCCGAGAGCCTTCAGAAGCGGCATACCCAAGACGTAGACCACGACGGCCTCGCCTATACCCGTGGCAACAAGGCCGAACAGATACATGGGAATGTATGCACCGTCAAGGCTAATCGTGGTGAAGGGGATGGTGTAGAAACCCAGACCCTGAAGAAGAATGGGCAGATAAGCAGGAACAATAACGGCGTTGGCGATCACGGGGCCGAGGAGCGCAATAGCCGGACGCGAAGCGAATTTGCGACACCATAGCGCACCGACCAGCGTGGCGAGAGAGCCGAACACTACATCGAGCAAACCGAGCGCACCCGTACCTGCAATGACCATGTTGGCAACATTCGCCACGATGCATCCGATCGTGAGCCCCGGGACAGCGGCAGGGGTCAAAACGGCAAGAACAACGAGCGCTTCGGAAATGCGAAACTGAACCGGCCCCCATGCAAGACCCTGCAAGAGCACGAGCGCAGCAAGCGTGCACGCTGCATACACTGCGGCGATCATCCCCGCCTCGGCAACGTAAGACACGCGCGCCGAAGACGCGCCTTTAACGGCAGCTTTTTCCATGTGATTCTCCTTTGTTCCGCGCGCGGAAAGAAACCGCACGGGCTATGGGCAACGAATAAGCAGGCGAAGCACAGGGCCCAACGATGCACCTCGCGAATGCGCAGTATACCAGATGGGCGCCCAAAGGGCCAAAAAGCAAACGGCCTCGGAGCGTATGCCCCGAGGCCGTTTTCGAGCGTTTCGATAGGAGCTATTCCGCCTGATCGGCTTTTTTCGCCGCTTCGCGCTCAGCCTTCAACTGAGCAATAGGCTTGGAAGCGTCTTCGCGCTCTTTCGCCTTCGCCGCCTCTTCTTCAGCCTGCTTCCGAGCCTCTTCCGCGGAAGGCTGGGGCTCCTCTTCCTTCTTGCCGAAGAATCGCCTCGGGCGCGCCTTCTTCTTTTCCTCTCGAGCCGCTTCCTTCTCGGCAGCGCGCTGATTGTTCGCATTGGTGACGAGGTGTTCCTTCACCTGCTTTGGATGCTTCTTCATCATTTCCATCTGGTATTCGCGACGGACCTTGCGAATCTTGGAGAAGTCAAGCCAGACGGCCGCGATAATGAAAGCATATGCGGGAATGATGCAGCCCCACGACGCCCAGACCGCGCCAGGGAACAGATTAGGCAAAACCATGCCGAGCACCGTCAAGACAATAGCGGCAATCAGGCAGAACCACCAGATGCGACGCAGTTTTTTATAGCGCTCGGTAGGAGGATTGTAGAACATGCGATCGAGTTCGGCCTGTTTCGCACGCTGCTGCTTCTTGATGGCCTTCTTCTCCTGGGGGGTGTGGCCGCTCGGCTTGATGTAGACGCTTGCCGCAGCTTTGCTCTTTGGCTTCATGGATGCAGCAGACTTCTTGGTCTGCCCCTTGACATCGCTCTGGTAGCGGTCGTTCATCGGGTTACGTTGAGACACTAGGATTCGTCCTTTCCAGGCGCTTAAGCGCATTTTTTCCGTAACAAGGAATAATGCCAAAGCAAGCAGCGCATCGCAAGTCTTAAGACCCGCCGTTTAGCCGTTGTAACCTGCAACAACCACGCATATCGCAGGCTCTTGCGCGCCAAGAAGGCGAATCGCCGCAGCACGAGGCGCCTTCAAGCCGTAGAGAGGCGCGGTTCGCACACTACCTGCGGCCTTTCTGCCTGTGACTCTGCCCCTTGCCTTTCTGCTCTTTTTCCTTCTGCGCCTTGATACGCTCGAAATCGTACAGGGGAATATGGATGGTGAAGCAGGCTCCTTCGCCTTTCTTGCCCTCGACCTGAATCCAGCCTCCGTGACGATCGACAATTTCTTTGACAACGGCCAGACCTACGCCAAGGCCGCCGCTTTGGCGCTGACGGCTCTCCTCGGCACGCCAGAATCGGTTGAAGACCATCTTGCATTCCTCGGGCGAAAGGCCGATGCCCGTATCTTTCACCGAAATGGAAGCCATGATGTCGCCCTTGCGAACTTTGACCGTGATTTTCCCAGGGGCGGGAGTGTAGCGCACCGCGTTCGAAATGAGATTGGCCGTGGCCTGCCTGAGCATATCGCGATCGCCGTACACCATAACCTCGTCTTCGGCATCGAACTCGAGAGTGAGACCGGCATCGTTGACGAACGCTTCGTGGGAGAGGGCCAAAGGCCTGATGAGCTCGCCGACGTTGATTACTTCCTCGTTCATAGGGGTAGAGCGACTCTCAAGGCGCGAAAGACGCAAGAGGGCATCAACAAGTCTTCCCAGCCTTCTCACCTCGAGATTTATGGTACCGAGACGCTCTTCGTTCGGCTCGAACACGCCGTCGACAATAGCCTCGACTGTGGATTGAATAGCCATAAGCGGCGTGCGCAGCTCATGGGCGACGTCCATCGTGAGCCTGCGCTCGAGCTGCTGGTTCTTCTCGACGCTTTCCGCCATGGCATCGAACGTCTTTCCCAATTCGGCGATTTCGTCATCGCCTTCGAGATTCGTACGCGCCGACAGGTCTCCTTCTTTGATGGCCGCAGCAGTACGCGTCATGCGGTTGATAGGATCAACCAGGCCGCGCGCGAACAAAAAGCCTATGCACGACGCAAGCAAAACCGAAAGTACGGCAGCAAAAGCCATGGCCTGGTAACTCTGGTTCCTGAACGTCTGGTCGGCTTTCGAAAGAAGAACCTCCGAGCCGTAAACCCACATATGGACCGACCCGACAACTTTGCCGTTGCTCAAGACGATAGACGACGTGGCCATCTTATCGTTGCCGTTCGGAGCAAAAGATTCTTCATTAAGAATATTGGGGCCAAAGCCGTCAGATGACCCGCTATTGGGAAGGGACGAATCGTAGACAACCTGACCCGTCTGCATGCTTGAAACCTGAATGCCCATGCCGGGCTGCAGCGCATGCGCCGACTGAGCAGGCTGGACATCATCGATTCCTATTGCCGGATACGTTCCTTCCCCTGCTTCGCGAATCTCCTTGATGGCGGTTTCGTGGTTCGCTTCATAGAGGCTCGCGACGCTTTTCGCCGTCGCGTCAGCAAGCTCTTGAACGTTCTCTCTCGTATACGCCTGGAAATGCTGCTCCCATACGTACGAAAGCACGCCCATGGCCACAACGACGGTCATCATGGCAACGAGCGCAAATGTGCATGTAACGCGCGTTGTGTACGAGCACTCGAACATCCTGTCGCGAACGCGCGCGAACGCGCCCTTATGCTCTTTGCTGGATTTCTCGGAAGAAGACACCATGGCGCAGACGCCACCTCCTCGCGATATGCGGCATCATCAAAACAAGGCTCGGCCCAAAGAGCCGAGCCTTGCCGTGTCCAATTCTAATATGGAACTACCCCTGCTGCTTCGTGGGATCTTCGAAACGATACCCGACGCCATGAACCGTATGCAGCCATTTCGGGCTGCGGGGATTGTCGCCGATCTTGGCGCGCAAGTTTTTGACGTGAGAGTCAATAGTGCGCTCGTAGCCTTCGAAATCGTAGCCGAGAACCTTCTCTACGAGCTCCATGCGCGTGTACACATGACCGGGATAGCGGGACAACGTGGTGAGCAGCTTGAACTCGCTTGCAGTAAGGTCGACCTCTTCGCCGTTGACCAGGACTTTATGACCCGAAACGTCAATCGTCAGCTCGCCGAATTCAAGCACTTCACGCTGGGGTTCGGAATCCACATGGGCGCGGCGAAGAAGAGCGCGCACGCGCGCAACCAGCTCGCGCGGAGAAAAAGGCTTGACGAGATAGTCGTCGGCACCGAGCTCGAGACCGATGATACGGTCCCCCACGTCGCCCTTCGCGGTCAGCATGATAATAGGCACGTCGGAGTTGTCGCGAATCGCGCGGCATACGTTCTCGCCCGGAACGCGAGGAAGCATAAGATCCAAGACGACCAGGTCAAAATGATGCCTGCCGAATTCTTCCAAGGCCTCCTGACCGTCTCCGACGGCGGTAACCCAATAATTGTCACGCTCAAGAAAGCCAGCGACGGCGTCGCGAATGGCTTTCTCGTCTTCTACAAGCAGGATGCGACGAGTTTCGTTACTCATAGTTAGCACTCCTCATACAGTCTCGGGGGCGTCCCTTGGCTTCCGTCTTCGACTTCGCCAAGCCCGGTTTGCGTTTATTGTAACGATTCGCAATGCCATGCACGCTTCCTGGTAACAAAATGACACAATAAGCGTCTATGGCTGAAAGAAAACCAACACCACGACGTACGCCCTCCACGCGCTCTCCTCACGTAAGGACAGCGCGTTCTGCTGGCGGCTCCTCGCCCTCGCGTGCACGCAGGGCTTCCGTCGGCATTTCCTCAAGCAGGGCTTCGAAGCATACCGTAGGCGGACGAGGCGGACGTGTTCGGGACACACGCCCCGCAAGCGTAGGCCTCGGCCCCTTGGCGAAAGGCGCCTCAAGCGCGGCGTTCAAAGCCAGCCACGCCGCAACCGCACGCGCGGCCAATGCCTCGCGCCCGAAAATGAGGCAGGCGCCAAACGCACTCAACGAACAGGTTCGCATTCCCCTGCCCGAAGGCAAGCACACCACGCTCACGCGCCGGCAGCTTCTCGTCGGTGCGGCCGGAATAGGCGCGCTTTTCGCCATAGGAGCTGGCGCGCAAGTGGCCACGACGGCAAAAGAAGCAAGCAGCACGGTTGCAACGCTCGAGGTGTCGGAGGACGCCGTCGTCTCTTTGAGCGACGAAGGCGCGCTTTCCGCCCTTGAAGGCGATGCGCCATTGACTCTGTCCGGAGAATACAAGCTTCCCTACGGGTCTTTGGTCTGGGCAAACTCGGATTCCTGCGCCGCATGTCTTCTTCCCACCGAAGGAGCGGACCCTCTTTGCCAAGGAGCCATCCTCAATCTGTCGGACGGAACGCTCACCACCGTCCTGGAAACGCCCGTCAGCACCGAGCGCGGGTTTGACATCTGCGATATACGCTGCAACGAGCATGGCGTCGTTTGGACCGAATCAAACTGTCTCTCGGGCGAATGGCGCATCTACCAGGCAAGCTCTTCAGGGGCGTCGATCGGGTCTCCCGTACTCGTGGAAACCGGGACGTCGGATTACGAAATACCGTATTTGTGCACCGCTGGCAATCGGGCCTTCTGGCAGGTCATGCCCGTATCTTCAGGTGCCGCAAGCGCCGAGGATTCCCTTCTGAAATCAGCCTCGTTCGGATCGTCGGATGTCCGCGAAGACTGGCGATCGAGGGGGCGCATGGGAACCGCCCCCTATTCCACCGGAGACGAAGTGGTCATAACGCCCCGCGTTGACACGACGGGCGTGTATTATCAGATGACGCTTCTTGATGCCGATAGCGGATCAAAGAAAGACGAGCTCACGCTGCCCACCCCCATGAAACCTCTTGATGCGGGCTACGTGGATGGGCGGTTCACGTTCTCGTTCGACGCCTCCTACCAAGACCAGGGAGGACTCAGCGGAATCGGAACGTTCGCCCCCATCGATCGCGGAGGATCAACCGGGTCGGAATGGTTCTGCTTCGACCGAAACCCCACTGCGGCCCCCGCATGGTCCGGATCCTATTTCATGGTCAAGTCAACCCGCACGGTCAGCGGAATAGACTTTGCCACGCGAACCTATTTCACCCTGCCGTGCCCCGACGGATGCGACGACTACGGAGACTTCCTTGCATCCACGGGTACCCACGATGCTATTGTCACCTATCTTGGCATGCCCTCGGACGACGACGCCCATACGCTCGTGCGCGTCTGGAAAGCATAGCCTTCGCATACTCTGCGTCTGAGGGTGCTTGATCTTAGTTGCCCTGTGCCTGAGGAGCCTAGTCTTAGCATGCCCTGCGCTCGAGGGCACAAGCCTTAGCGTGCTCTGTGCCCGAAAACGCACAGCCCTAGCACACCCTGGCAGACAAAGGCTGAGGTCCTCTCGTGGTCAAAACAGGCGCATTTGGAGAACCTCAGACGCGCCAGACGACGGCCGTGGTCAAAATGGACCTATAGGGAGACAATTTGCAGCTCAAAACCAACGGTTTTCCAATGCGATGGGGCTTTTAACTCTCTTATATGATGCTTGCGACCGACAAACGGTATGTATTTCAATGCGAACGGTTTCTCCCTTCCTCCTAATGCATCCTTCTTGACCACGAATCGCAGTCTCCAGCTCTATCGTCTCCCGCCATGCTTGCGAGCCCCGTTCGAAGCCTGCGGATTCAACTTTCCACCCAGTCTCCAGCCTCCTTTTTCATGCACAACGCTTTTCGACTACGTAAGACCGCAGCGGACCGGTCGAGCCAAGCAGTGGGCTTTAGCCCCTGATACTTTTGACCAAAAAGTTTTCCACTTAGTATTAGGAATTTGTTAATAACTTTTTTCTCTTTTGACTCTTATTTGGGTATTTTTATTCTTAAGTATTAACTTTTATTTAATACTTAAGAATGGAAGCATTGCCACGGTACAAAAAAACGAACGGTTGCCTTGGCACGGCTACGCGCATGTGAGCAAAAATCGATAGCACAAAAAAACCGGGCCCGCACAATGTGCGGGACCCGGCTTTAAATGTCAGATATGTCGAAGAAAACACGGCTCAGCAGCGATAACACGAATACGTTCAAAACGCTATGCCGCCTTTGCCTCGTGATTAGAATTCGAGCTCCTTGAGCTTGCGAAACACTTCGTCCTTGTGACCAAGAAACGCCCAAGGGTCGAAAATTTCGTCAAGCTTTTCCTTGGAAAGGTTTGCTTCGGGGTCGGCCTCGAGGCGCTCTCGATACGTCGGGCCGTCAAGGGCATTCTGAATATCGTCCCATACCGCCATGGCGTTACGCTGTACGATCACATACGCGTCCTCGCGCGTAATACCCGTATCCACCAGGGCAAGAAGAACTTTGGACGAATAAATCAAACCGCGCGTACGGTTTATGTTGTGAATCATCCTCTCGGGATACAGCTGCAAGCCGTCAAGCATCCATTGCATCTTGCCGAACATGTAATCGAGCGCCGTGAAGCTGTCCGCAAGAACGACTCGCTCCGCGCCCGAATGGGAGATATCGCGCTCGAACCACAGGGCGACGTTGTCGAACCCCACCTGAGCATTCGCCTTCACAACGCGGGCGAGGCCGCATACGCGCTCGGCCGTGATGGGGTTGCGCTTATGCGGCATGGCAGAGCTGCCTTTCTGACCCTTTTTGAAAGGTTCCTCGGCTTCGATGACGTCGCTTTCCTGCATAAGGCGTACCTGGAGAGCGATACTTTCGAGCGTGGAGGCGGTCACAGCGAGGGCGGCAAGCACCTGAGCGTGACGGTCGCGAGCGAGCACCTGGGTAGAAAGAGGATCTGCAGCAAGCCCCATCTTCTCGCACACGTACTGCTCGACGAATGGATCGATGCTCGAATACGTGCCTACGGCGCCGGATATGGCCCCCGCCGCCGCAACCTCACGCGCCTGCAGCAAGCGGCCCTGCGCACGCTTGAGGGCCCATGCCCAACTGCCAAACTTCATGCCGAACGTCATAGGCTCTGCATGAATACCATGCGTTCTACCGACGCAGAGCGTGTCCTCGAACTCGAACGCGCGACGCTTGCAGGTCTCGCCAAGCGCTTTGACATCCTCGAGAATGATGTCGATAGCCTGGGTAATCTGATACGAAAGGGCCGTATCACCCAAATCAGACGAAGTCATGCCATAGTGAACCCAACGGCTCGGCTTTTCATCGCCCTCGGAGACCTCAGCATCGATGTATTCCGCCATGCACGTCAAAAACGCAATGACATCATGGTTCGTGACCGACTCAATCTCGTCAATGCGCTCGACTTTAAAATCGGCGTGGTCGCGAATCCAGGCGGCATCCTCTTTGGTTATGCCGCACTGCCCGAGCTCGGCCTGGGCCTCGCATGCCAGAATCTCTATTTCCTTCCAGATAGCGAACTTATTTTCCGGCTCCCATATCTTTCCCATAGCGGGACGAGTGTAACGAGGAATCATTTCTCCACCTTCCGTGATAAGTAAGTTTACAAATTAGCGAAAAGAGCTCGAACATCATCGACGACATCATGCTCTGCAACAACAACGGCCTTGTCCCCGGGATACAGAATGGCATCGACCGAAGCAATCTCGGCATCGCCGTCTTCACGACGATCGATTGCGGCAAGGAGAGCGCCCTCCGGCAGGGCTATCATATAGGCAGGGACGCCTTCTTCTGGGTCGAAATGCTTCATACGAGAAGGAATCCCCAGCTCGATGAGAACGATGTCGCCGCGAGAAAGGGCCGATACAACGCCTACGCTGCCCAAAAGAGCCTCTTCTTCAATCATATTCGCAATAAGCATGGTAGAAGAGACGCTCTCGATTCCCACCTCGCGGAAAATGCGACGGTTTTTGGGGTTGTTCACACGAGCAATGCACCGCGGAACGTTAAATACCCGAGTTGCGATTTCGCATGCAACCAGGTTGTCGTCGTCTCGCCCCGTTGCGGCAACGAACACATCGGCGTCCCTGATTCCCGCATCCTCCTGGAAGTCGGAGTCGCACCCGTCGCCATTGATGATGAGGTACTGTCCCTGCAGCTCTATGGACAAGCGATCAGCCTGCGCGCGGTTCGCCTCGAGCACAGCGACCTCGTGATGCTGATCGAGCAAAACGCCCGCAAGGTAGCTTCCTACCTTACCGCCTCCCATGATTACGATGTACACTGCTTCCTCCTACGAACAGGCTATTTGCCAAACTTAACCGAACATAACCGCCATCGAACGATGCGTACGAGCAAAAGCCCGCGCCAAACGAAGAGCACAACCTCTGAAATACGCGCATCCTTGCCGAAAGCCCGTATCAGAACACGCCAGAACAAAGTGTACCTACCGTATGTTACATCTGCATGTACTTCGAAAATGAACCGAGCAAATCATGGCGCACGCAGGCCAAAACGCTATCGCCGTGATACAGAACGCTGTCTTTCGTAGGAATGGAACTCGCGCTGCCATCGCGACGTTCGAATGCGACGATGCGAATACCATGGCTACGCTCGAGCTCCGAAACGCGCGCGAACTTCATCCCCACGACCGACAGGTCAAGGGAAAAACGAAGAATCTCGAAATCGCCGAATGTGTCCAAATGGCTACCGTGGCCGGAAAGAATCTTGGAGAAAAGCTCCTCGGCGACAAGGGACGTGCCGCACACGTAGTCAAGGCCAAGCTGCATATACGCACGTTCACGCGCGGGATTGTACAGACGGGCGATGACGTGGGGGACATGGAAGATGCGACGGGCAACTTCTACCACCATCAGGTTGGAATTGTCCGACTGGGTAACCGCCGCAACAACGTCAGCCTCTTCGACGCCGGCGCGAATCAGCACGTCTTCATCGAATCCGAGACCTTGCAACGTTGTCCCATTGAAATTTCTACTCAGATTAGAAAACGCCTCGGCGTTGCGGTCGACGACGCACACGTTGCCATCATTCTGAGAAAGCAGCGTTGCAAGCTCCGAGCCAACACGACCGCATCCGACGATGATGATGTTAGCCATATCGCACCTTCCCGAAACAAAAGATGCGCAAAATGCGCATCTTGGTAAATCCAATCTTTATAGGAATTTATAGTATACGTCTCGAACACCCCAGTCGTGAACATCCGATGCTCCAAAGAGCCTCCAACAACCTGGGGCAAGGTCGATCGCCCTGCCATAGCCGGCAAAGCCTCCGGTGTCGGTCACCGTTGCAACGATGATTGTCTCGCCGTAGCGAATGGCCACAGGGTGTCCCAGAAGGTGCGATTGCGACTCCGGCACGGCAACCGTCAAGCCATCCCACGTAAGAGGAATGCCGGAAGCCGTCACATCGGTTCCAAAATTGCCCTTGCCGTCATCGTTGTCCGCGTAGCTATACGCCGAGGCGGATCCGAGCGTCCATCCGTCGCTTTCGTCGGGAAGGATATGAGGGGCGGTAGGAAGCGGATCCATCGTCCCCAGCGCAAGGGCTGCCGCAACCGTGTTTTCGTTGGCCACATCATAAGCAGAAAGGACGATAACAGGATCGGGGTCTTTCACCGTGATGGAACGAGCGGCGGAAGAAGAGGCCGACGACGTGGTGGCGGATGTTCCTATTCGCTCCGACGGCTCAACCTTGTCGTCCTGGGAGACGGTGCTTTTCTGCGCGCCGATGCCAATCGTGTCGGAGTCCACATCGTAAGAGGCGATAGCAGGGGTCAGAGCAAAAACCGAAACAGCAACAACCGCGACGACGGCGCAACAGGCGATCAGCACGACAATCGCGCTGCGAGACAGAGTATGTACCGTCTTCTGTGCCAACAAGCCTCCAGTAGTCAGCGGTCGGTTTCGACCCATTACGAGCAAAACGCCTCTGGTGCATTTTCGACGCACCAACGCATCCTGCGTTTGCGAAAAACCCCGCTATTGTACTCGATAAAAGCAAGCTTGGAGAAGACCCCTCAGCCTAACGAGAGGAGAAACAATCTCAAGATGGCATCTTGACCAGGTGTTTTTACAAATTGAGCGCGGTCTATAGCGATTTTTTGAATTACCCGGCACTAACCCGTTCGTCGCCTTTGAAAAACCGCCCGCCGACCGCAGCCTGTCGGAAGCGAGCATCACGCAATCGCACGTACGCCCTTGAGAAAATGCATGGGCCCGCAGACCAACCCCTCAAGACTTGAACCTTGCCGCCGCGGCAATACCTCTACGCGTAAGGAACGACTATCGCTATGACCGCATATGCAAGCAAAACCGTCGGAGCCGCAATGACAAGAAGAATCACCGCGATGATGCGAACGACCGTGGAATCGACCCCGAAATAATACGCTATGCCTCCGCATACTCCCAAAAAACGACGGTCCTCCAAGCTGCGGCGGAACGGCCCCCTTGGCCTTGACGCGGTAAAACCGGCCAGTTTTCCACGCCTGGAAGCCCACACCAAATACACGCCCGCCACAACGAACGCGCTCGGCCACACAACCCCCCAAAGAGCGCGTATAACCTGGCCGATGCGAAACCACACGTCGCCAGGAAAGACGTTTCCCGCCAGATTGAACACGCCAAGCACGATGAGCACAACACCGAGAACGAGCGCCGTTCGCGGATGGCGCGAGTTTTTTTGGCTATCCGTCATCAGCGCCTCCTAAATCCAGGGATTGACATCGTATGCGCGAACGCCGAGCGGCGTGTTGATGACCGCATGCTCCAACGAGCCTGGAATGGCGAAAAAGAACACCACTGCTAGGCATACCACCACGACAACCAATGCAATGGCAAGGTTGAACATGTCGTCGTGAAGCGACATCCTCATCAGAAGCAAGCCCGCAATTACAAGCAGGACGGGCCACAACTTGTCCACGGCGACGACGGCCGACTGCCAGGCAATAAGCCCCGTCGTCATAAGCAGAACCACAACGCTCACGGACACAATCGAGAGCCCCGCCGAAAACCGCCGGATCCGCGATCCGCGACTGGAAGGAACAAGCATGAGCACAAAGCCGGCCACAGTAAACGTCAACGGCCACAGCTGCCACCACATGACTCCTTCAACCACGATGTCAAAAACCGCCACGACTTCAAGAGCGAGAATAATGGAGCCGACCCATACGCAGAAGCGAGACCAGCCCGTCATGCCCCCCGTTTCACAGGGGCAATCTTCGGGTTTTTCCACGGGCTGCACCACATGATTTTCAACCACGCGACCCTCGTCGAGCGAAAACCCGACAGGGGGAACGGGAGCCTCGCCACGCGAGCGAGTTCGAGCGCGACCACGCGAATCAGAAGACGTATAGCCTTCCGACTCGGCGGGAACGTAGGCAGCGCAATCTATGGGAATCGATGCGTCAAGGCGCTTGGGTATAACAAGCCAAATGACCGCGTATATCGGCAGAACGAGACCGAATGTCACAATAGCGAAAAGAACAGCGAGGATGCGTACGACGAGAGGGTCCACGTCGAAGCGGTCGGCTATGCCAGCACACACGCCGGCAATGGCTTCGTCGCCAGAGCGTTGGAGCTTCTTCGCCTCGGCCATACGGGCCCTCCTTATCGCATACGCTGCGTTGCTACTCCTTGGCGTCCTCGTTCTCTTGAGCTTCGGGCCTGGCCTCGTCGAGGCGCTTTACCCGTATCTGAGACACGCGACGGCGTCTCATCTGCTGCACCTTAAAACCGTATCCGCCGATAACGAATTCGTCCCCGAGCTGAGGAACGCAATCAAACGTGTTCATGAGCCACCCGGCAATCGTCTCGTAAGATTCGCTTTCCTCGACGGGCAAGCCAAGCTCCTTCGCCTCGTCGGAAGGGCACGAGCCGGCAACGACCCATTCATGGTCGGACAGCTGGGTGATGTGTTCGTTTTCGCCGAAATCCGTTTCGTCTATGATTTCACCGACGATTTCCTCAACGATGTCTTCGATGGTAATTAAACCAGCGGTTCCACCGTATTCGTCGACGACAATGGCCATCTGTTGACGATTCGTTTGCATTTCGTTGAGCAGCGGAAGCAGGTCTTTGCTTTCGGGCACGAAGTCCACGTCGGCAAGGTAATCGACAACCGAATCCGCCTCTCGATCGTCAAGCAAAGGGTTGATGAGGTCTTTGTAACGGACGATACCGATGACGTCGTCCTGGTCTTCATGGAATACCGGAAGACGCGAATAACCCGTTCCGCGCATACGGTCGATGGCCTGCTTCACCGTTTCAGAATCTTCGACCATAATCATATCGACACGGGGGGTCATGACCTCGCCTGCCGTAGAATCGCCCAAGTCAAGAACTTCGTGAATCATGCGCTTCTCATCATCGTCCAATTCTTCGTTGTCGGCGACAATGTAGCGAATCTCTTCTTCCGAAACATCCTGTCGGTCGTCAGCGCTTTTGACCCGCATGACGCGTGCCAGCAAGTCGGCCGAAGCAGCTGTGAATCGAACGATGGGGCTGAATATCTTCTGAAAAACAGAGAGCGGTCCGGCAACAGCTTTCGAAACCGACTCGGCGGAAGAAAGCGCGATGCGCTTGGGAACAAGCTCTCCTATCACGATGCTGAAGTACGACACGATCAGAGTGATCAGCACGGGCGCAAGACCGGGCGCCACGAGCGTCAGCCATTCCACGCCAAACGAAGAGAGCCATTGCGACAGTGGCTCCGAGAGGTTCGTTGCGGCGGCCGCGGAGGCAAAAAACCCAACGAGTGTAATAGCAACCTGGATAGTGGCGAGAAAGCGGTCGGAGTCGGCCGCAAGGTCAAGTGCTCGCGCGGCCTTTTTCGAGCCCTCCTCCGCCTCCTTCTGAAGAACGACCTTGCGGGCATTGACGAGCGCCATCTCCGAGGCGGAGAAATACCCGTTGACAAGAATGAGGACAAACGTGACCAGAATGCTTATTCCAATGTCCATGAGGAAGCGTCACACCTTATCAAATCGCCGCCGACCAGGCGGAAAGCCAAACTGCGCTCTTGCGCAGCACGCGCCGTATGATTACAGCACGTACAAAACAATGGAAAGGAACTGAAGAATGCTGCCCGCGAGCACCCACAGATGAAACACCGTGTGCATATAGGGAATCTTCTTCAGCACGTAGAACACGCATCCGATGCTGTAACAGATACCGCCCGCCAGAAGCAGCATGAGCCCCGGGAACGCGAGGCTGGAAATGAGCGCGGGAAGAAAGCCCACGACGCACCATCCAAGCAGCAGATAGATAACCGCCGATATCCAGCGCGGTCGATACACCCAGAAAGCCTCGAAAGCAATGCCCACGATGGCAAGCGCCCACACTCCGATGCAAAGCAAAAGGCCGTTTGAATTCGCGAGCGTGATAAGGCAAAACGGCGTATAGCTACCGGCGATGAAAAGATAGATCGCCGAATGGTCGAGCACCTTGAACACCTTTTTCGCCGGCAAGGGAACCAACGCATGATAAAGCGTTGACGCCAAGTATTCGAGCAGCATGGAAATGGTGTAGATGAGCGCCGCCGCCAAAGCAACGCCGCCGCCATGAGAGACCGAAATCACAACGCAGATGGGAATAGCCGCCACGGCCAAGGCCGCACCGATTCCGTGAGAGATGGAATTGGCAATCTCTTCGCCGACGGTGTATTCGCGCGCGGGCTTCTTTTTCGAACACGCCGACGAACGGCGCGCCTTGGACAATTCCTTCGACGCCACCGAAGAAGCCGGCAGGTCGCGAATGTCCTCAAACGAAGAAATTCGCCATGCATGAGATGCGGACGCAGATGCGTCCGCCGTGTCTTTGGAAGGCTCGGAAGAACCTTGCGAAGATGGGTTGTTTTCAGCGTTCGTGTTCATAATCGGCATTCTAGCATAGGAACCGAATCCGCCGATGGCAGCGCTGATTCGTCATCGTTCAGTTACAGAAGATTCCGTTCGGGGCCTGACCCATTCAATCCACTCGGCAGCGTCCTCTTCGGAAACGTCCCATAACACTTCCGTCGTGCCTCCGACGCCCGCGGCCGTACGCGCATTCACTATGGCGACATGCGCCATACGCTGAAACGGATTCGTCTTGATAAAGCCATACTGAATCTTCTTGCGCGGAACAATGGAGGTCTTCACGGACAAGCCGCCGTTCGTCATGCTCATGAAAATGCGGTTGTACCCCAGGGCCGAACGCCTATACCACAAAACGGCGTCTACCACATTCAACGCGAACATCAGGATAAAGAAGCCGCAGCAGGCGAAAAACGCAATCTGCACGATAGAGAACAGCCCGGGGTCTGCGACGAGCATTCCCGAAGCCGCCGCGTACGCGAATCCCGCATAGGCGGCAGCTGCGACGACGAACAGCCAAAACGACGCGCTGCGGATGATGCTGCGCCGAATAATGGCGCGACGAAGGGCAACGGAAGCAGGGCGCACCGTCTCTTCCGGCACGTTTGAGAATTCAGGCAGAACTCCGTCGAGTATCTCCGGCACGCGAGACACCTTCACGAACGGATGGATGACTAGGCCACGCACCGATGAAGACTGCGCGTTGGAATCCTCGGTGTTAAGCGAATCGATTTTGCCAACCGACAGCTCGCAATAGCCGATCAGACGGCGGACGAACGACTGCTTGATGATGACCGTCTGCACGCGATCGACATCGACACCGTGAAACGAACGCTGCAGCAAGCCGTGTTCGACCTCGATACGGCTTTCACGACGACGGACCCTGAAACCGCCGTACTGCACAACGGAACCCACCACGGAAAAGGCCCAGAGGGCGATCACGCACAACACCGCCCACAACGCCACTTCCCATGCGAGCGCATTGAATGCACCGCCAACAGCCGAGGCAGCGGCATCCGGAGAGGCCCCCTCCAAGGCCGTTCCCGCCATCATGCCTTCTACCGCATCTTCCGTCCATGCCTGAATGCTGGATTCGAATATCTGCGCAACAAACGATGCCACGCCGATGATGCCGGCGATAATCACGCCGAAATGCCCCGCAGCCCCCGAAAGTCCGGCGAAGAGAAGCTCTTTGTTGCTCAAACCCGCTTCATACGAGACAGACCCCGTTGCAACCTCTTCTCCGCCGAAGACACCGCGAATATCCTGCAGCACTTCGTCCGCCCCGTCGAGAACATTGCCCGAAAGCTGCCCCGCCATCGAAGCGACGCGCGCATCCGCCGCAGCGAATGCGGCGCTGACTTGAACGGACACGGGGTCTTCGCCGAAAGCGATGCGCACGGCACGTTCGTCGCCGCCGGCGTTTGCCACCATCCATGCGGAAGGAACAACCATGCTGGAAATAAATGCGTTGCCGAATTCGTCAATGGCGCCTCCCGCCAGCAAAATCTTCTTGCGGCGAAATATCTCGGAACGCAAGGCTTCAGCCTCGGAGGTCCGCACGAACTTCAGCATGATGGCGTCGTTGGATGCGCCCCCCGCCGTGTCGATTTTCACATCGCACACGCCCAGCACGCGCTGCAAAACCCCCGCCTGCTGATTGACCGATTGCACGCGCTGATACGGAACATGACGGCGCTTCTTGTTCAAAATGCCCGAATATAGATTGAATTCCTCCGGCAGCAGTTCGTAGGAGAGATGTTTCCAGGAAAGCCATTGCACGAGAAACACCATAGCAAAGATGCCGCCCACCAGCACAATCACGCCAAGGGCAATGAAGGGCACGACGAACACGGAGGAAGGGGCCTTCGCCAGCGCGCCTACGATGCTGCCGAACATGGATACGACCGTGAGAGCGGCAATGGTCATGGCGGCGCCCAACCCCCCAAGCCACACATAGGAGCTATGCACCCGATGCTTCCCTGGTTTCAAAGACTCGGGAACCAGCGCACGAGGATCGCCGGGGACAAGCCTCTCGGCTCCTGCGCGGGCATAGGCAATAAGCTGGTCACGATATGCGACCCATTCGGGACTTAAGGATGCGAAGGCTTGCTTTTGGGGATTCTCGCTCATCATGGCTACACGTCCTCCTGCGCGAGGCGCGCCTGGGTGGCAATGCGATCGCGCAGCATGTCCGCCTCTTCGAAAGCAAGGCCGGGAATGACGTGTTCGCCCGCCGCCGTGGAAACAGTAACACTTGCGAGATCGAACATTCGCAGAATTGGGCCTTGCTTCGTATCGGTATTCTGCACGCGCACGAAGGGGATGACGAAACGGACGCGCCAGATGATGCCGCGCGATATGTCGAGCTCGTTTTCCCCCACCTCATAACGCCAGCGTATATGTCGAATAGGAGGCAGAATGCCAACCATCACGACAAGCGCGACAAGCCATGCCGCCGTCATGGCCGCAACCACGATCCATGCCCACGAAGCTTCCGAATCGACGAGAGCGATAATGAAAAAGGTGACCGAACAGGCCGCGTAAACAACCGTCAGCCACAGCGCATCACTGATGCGCCATACGTTTTTCACTTTGGGATCGAGCTGGTTTTTGGGAAGAGGACGCATTCGTGGCTCCTTCCGAGGGTAGAGGTACGCGCCACATGTCGAAAGACCCTTCGATAATACCGAGAAAACATCTGTTTTTTCTTTAAGAAACGCATCGCAATTCGTCAACGTTTAAGAACTCGCCGATGCGGAGCCGCAGCCATCGTGGAATCTTCCAGCCTAAATCGGGAAAGCAGTTTCGGGACCACCTATTTGAGATAAGCTATATCGACACCACACCAACAATCCCCGAGTGAACGGAGCACCATGCCCCCTTTGAAGGCGTTTCATGCAAGCGACGTCGTCGACAATCTCACGAACAACGGATGCCGTGCGCAACTCGTCGGAGCGGACATTGCAATACAAGGCATGTCCATAGACTCTCGCACAGTAGAAAAAGGCTGCCTTTTCGTATGCAAAGGCGCTTCCTTCAAGCCGCAGTTCCTTTCCATGGCGCTTACATCCGGAGCTTCCGCGTATATGTGCGAAAAGTCGGCCGAGGAGGCTCTTATTCACGTGGCCCCGAACGCATCGCATATCGTGGTTGAAGACATTCGCCACGCTATGGCCCTAACTGCATCTTTTACATACAACCACCCGGATCGCTCTCTGAATGTCATCGGGATAACCGGCACTAAGGGAAAATCGACCACCGCCTATATGCTGCGCTCGATTCTTGACGCCGCAAACATGCCTTCCTCCATCCTCGGCTCAATCGAAACCGACGACGGCCTGGTACGCCACGAAAGCCACAACACCACGCCCGAAGCGCCTGACCTGTGGCGCCATTTGCGTAACACCAAGGAATCCGGCCGAAAAATCATGGTCATGGAGGTATCCAGCCACGGTTTGAAATACGAACGCGTTCTGGACCTTCGGTTCGAAACCGCCTGCTTCCTCAATATCGGGCGAGACCATATATCGCCCGTCGAACACTCCGACTTCGAAGACTACTTCTCTTCGAAACTCAAGATTTTCGACCAGTGCTCCACCGCTGTTGTCAACGTCGATTCGGATCATAAAAATCGCATCCTTGATGCAGCGGGCAAGGCCCAGCGCATTGTGACCTTCGGTATCGAACAAAGCGACGCCGACTATACCGCCCGAAACATATCGCCCTCGGTAAAAGGCACGTCCTTCGACCTCGCTGCGGAAGGGGAAACCAGAAGAATCGACCTCGGCATAGCGGGAAGCTTCAACGTATCAAACGCCCTCGCCGCCATCGCCATGGCACGACTTGCGGGCGTCGATTTCAACACCATAGAGAAAGGCCTTTCGTCCGTAAGGGTACCAGGACGCATGGAAATCGTGGCCTCCCCGGATGGGAAAAGCCTCGCCATCATCGACTACGCGCATAACGAACTCTCCTTCAAGACGCTCTTCGAATCGGTGAAAAGCGACTATCCGGACCGAAAAATCATCGCAGTGTTCGGAGCACCTGGAGGAAAGGCCGAAGAGCGGCGTGAATGCCTTCCCCGCGTTGCCGCGCAATACGCCGACTTCGTTATCTACACCGAGGAAGACCCCGCGCATGAACGCGTGGAGGACATCTGCGCAGAACTCGCCGCAAACACACCGCCCGACCTTGCCTACGAAATCATCACCGATCGCAAGCAGGCCATTGAACGAGCTTTTCAAGCTGCAGAAAATCACCCTTCCGTCGTC